>JAABUL010004539.1_pt1 | contig 18403 bp, 6 predicted proteins | sample 5559151 | NCBI WGS metagenome assembly JAABUL01 (sample SAMN10711876, study PRJNA513368) | rock metagenome | isolation source: Antarctica rocks | place: Antarctica: Victoria Land, Pudding Butte sud | reverse complement strand
GTGGCGCGGCCGTTCTCAAGGATGACTTTGTCAATTTTAGTGTTACACATAAGGTACAGATTACCATGGTTCCTGACATTCACATCAGCAGAGATCGAAGCATTGTGGTTGTTAAGCAAACCTCATGTTCGAATGGATATACGCATGGGCAGAGTCCGAGCGACGGCCAGTGTCTCTATTGATCCACTTGAGCCAGTGCTCAGCACCGTGTCCAGTCGCCAAGTCCTCAAGGTCATCCGTCGTCGGGATGCCCTGCGATTCCGTGGCTCGCAAGAAGTCCCAGGCAATGGGGTAGGTATAATTTCCAAACGACACTTTAATGGGGCCCTCGAAGCCGTGAATGTCACGGTTATTGCAGGAACGTTGGTAGGTCTCGTGTTTCTTCATCAAGGGGATGAGTTCTTTGGTCTTCCACCCTTCGGCTTGGAAATCGTCGTAATCGGAGGCAGAGGCTCGGGTGTACATCATCTTAAACGTGGCATTAGTGATTGGAGAACCCAGAAGTGGAATGACTCACGAAATTGATGCTTGAACCGCCGCCTAAGATGTTGGCACAGGGAACGATGGCACGTCGCCCACTGAGCCATTTCGACGGCCTAGAATGGTAAAAGGAAGCTGTCTTAGAGTCAAGCTTCATGTTGCGGGGGTAGATCCCCGGTCTTGTTCGTTCAGGTCAGTGGGATTCATGTAGAGAAGCCCAAGATAGGCGTGCCTGTAGATCCATGGGTTGTTGAGGTTGTTCTCGCCTCCTTCGATCAACAGGACCGTAAGGTTTCTATCGAGAGCAGCAAGACGGCCCGCAACGACACATCCTGCGGAGCCCCCTAGTGTACTAATCAGCATCTTGGCTTCGAGGGAGTCGTAGCAGAAACTGTACCTCCACAGACAATAATGTCGACCTCATGGGGAATCGTCATGATGGATGACAGCTAAGAAAATACCAAAAGACACCGTACCAAGCCAATGGCTTCGAATGGAGGAGGAGAAGAGGCTTGAACGTTCTTGAACATTGTATAAGATACAGAACGCAGAGATACCCCACTCCCGGGGATATGGAGATGTGCATCATGGCATGGGATGCTGGATTGTCTGATTGACCCCACGAGGCTTTTCCGGCCTGAAAAGGAAAGTTCAAAACTCAATGGCGCTGATCTGATGGGAATTCTCCGCATTTGTAGCCAGACTTGAGCCAAAGTTGCAAAGACCAGCAAGACGCCAAAGGATGAGGTCTAGGTCGATGCTAAGGACGAAGGATCGCTGCACGACTAGGAAGTCTGCAGCTACACAGTATCCCTCTCATTGGCCAATGGCGCCTGTCCCGGCAAGGAAAAGAATGATGCCTGTGCCAAACCTCTTCACAGCCGGGAGGGGTTTGGAATATTGTTTGATCAACCAATGAAGGAGTTCGATAGCTCATGGGAAGATCCCAGAATATGCGTTGCATAGATTGCGGACGATAGACGCACAACCGGTTTGCTACCCCGCATGGATAAGACGGAAGTCTGGAAGGTGGGGAAGGGTCTCATCGAGATCTTGCGATGTACCTGGTAGAGGCACAAGACGGAGAAGGGCATTGGTTCAGTCATTGGAATCCAAACAGCCAGTTTCCCCAAGTATCATGTGCCTGGGTGTTGGATTGGGCAATACTTGCGAGTGCCTCGAGTGGGGCTTCGTAGACCTTCCTATTCATGATAGGAGCTAACAGTTCTTCCACGTCCTGAGCGGTCCAAGGCATAGTCACCCAGTGCGATTCTGTCACAGCAGATAAGGTCTTTGTTTTGGGCACAACAGCACAACAGAGGGACGTCAAAACTGTCAAAGCGAGGGGACAACGGCCTCTCGGCAGCTAAGCACAAGCGAGAGTGCGGGGAAGACCCTAGGCTATATCTGGTGAGTACTAAATCCTATGGCCTTGGCGCCAGCAGGTAGGGAGATCAGCGAAAGTTATTGATCGCCAAACTTCCATCGTTGGCAACTAGCAGCTAGCCAATACAGTCCACACTCCCAAACAAAGAGATCGCCTAAGCCCCGAAAGCTCCGACTGAAGCGGGGACAAATCAGGGGTAGATGTTTGCTGCTGTCAGTGCTGTACTGAGTGGGTAAAGCGTAACAATGATTTACCGAGGAGCCTGGGGCATCGATATTGGACTAGCATGGGAGGCATCTGGCGGTCTTGGGGCGGTAGCTGGGGTGCAGTAAGGGTTCGTGTGCGTGGACCGACGTATGATCCAGGTGGATATGATGAGGAGTGCTTAGCGTTGAAATATAAGCAGGTCAAAGGTGCGGCCGCTCGCCATATCCGGATGTGTCTGTTATCAATGTAATGTCGTGAGGCTTAATTCGTTCTACCGAAGAATGCTCGCAGAGGTGCATAGGAAGATGGTGTTCGAGGCGGAGAGAGGTTTGAGGCCACGCTTGTATCGTAGGCGGGAGTGGCTGACATGGCGGTGCCAACCATGATTCTGATTTCGACCCAATTAGCTCTCAATTATTGCTGCAGCTCTGCACTAGCGCTAGAATCAGCAAGCGATTTGACGATGCAGCTTGTGCGGTACAGCAAGTTTGGACCAGGTTGTTGTTGTTGTTATCACAGTTCCTAACTGTTCCGACGTCCAGCTGAGCTTCCGCCATTTGGTTCCCTCATCAAACACCTCTCGGAAGCGATACCTTCGCCTCCATAGGGTCTCGTATCGATCAGAGCCTCATCAACTTGTTTCCATCCATGCTTCAAGTACAGAGGCAAGCCAGCTGGGGAAGATTCGAGGTAGACCCTTGCGCCTGCTCTGTCTGGTGTGACGAGGCCTTCACGGAGAAGAAGGGAACCCAAGCCAAGTCGTTGGTAGTCTGGATGAACTGCTAAGCCTAGCAAGACTGAGCGTAGGTGTTAGCCAGTTCGTGGTCGTACAAAATCCCCATTTTGACAGTGTAGGCATGAGTTCGGCACTTACCATAGTCTTTGCTGTTGTCCACCCACTTGTCCTCAGCCTTGGCAATAGCCCCGAAGAACTCCTCGTGGAGTGCTATGTTATACCCCTCGGATTTCGGGGGTTCCTCCTTATCCATCGACTCTTTTTGAGCTAGCTGGTCGGCCGTTGGGGTAGCAGGATATTGCCATCTCGCCGACGCCACGGTCTCTCTTCTTGTCGTCAGCTGCAATCAACAAGTCACATTCAGGATCCTGATTGGATGGACATATAGCCTACCCGGTATTGTCATTCACGACCTTGAAATGCTTGATATTGTTGAATGACCCTTCTTGAAAGGCTAATTCGTTTCGAGAACGTGCCCACGCGAATAGCGTTTCTGATGATACGTCCCGTGTCAGGAGTCCAATGATGGGATCATCCTTGAAGGCAGCTATGAATATGTTGGCGCGCGCCGAGGAGTCTGCGATAGTAGCAGGATGGACCGAGAAGCTCATCGTGCACTTGTATAAAGTTGATAGAGCCAGAATCGTCGCCAAGCTATCGCCGCCAAGCCGGAAGATTTAGCGTGTGCAGGATCGTTGGGAAACCTTGGCACTGAACACGCAAAATTTCCCCCCCATTTCTGTATGAACTTTTATATAGTAGTTAACTTATTGACTGTTTTATCTACTATAACTGGTTTTAATCTTAAGGATAGATTTAATAGGGTTATTTATTACTTTATTTCAACGATTCAAGACTTTATAAACTTACATTACTAGGGAAGTTAACTACTACCAACGGAATACGCAGACTTCCATTCAGAAATAGGGGGGGAAATCTGCGTGTTCAGTGCCAAGGTTTCCTAACGATCCTACACACGCTAAATTATCGCTCCGCGCTTGGCGCTTCTTTGATCTACTTTATAGCAGTTTGTAAATCCGTTGATTTAGCGCTAGTAGGCCGTAAATTATAGAAGCTCTCCTACTAAAAATAGGCGGTAAGGCCTTAATAATATATAGTTATATTTATAACTTATATACCTCTTAATAGATCTTATAAATTATTTTATATATCTTATTTTTAATATTTTAGACCTTTAGGCCTAGTCTACTATCTTACTACTATTATAATACTATTATATCCTCGCTATTATTATTCCTATTTAATAGTAAGACCTTTATAATATACCTTAATATACTATTTATATAGTAACCTTATAATAGTATAAAGACTTAGTTTATATAACTTATTATAAGATTAAATATATTAATATATAATCTTCTACTATCCCTTATCTTATAATTATAAAGCTCCCCTTATTATTACCCCTATTATCCTTATAATAGCTAGTAAATATAGTAATAAATAGCTATTAAAGTTTATATAAATACCTTATTTTAAGCTTAATTTAGAATTTATAAGGGAGCTTTAAGCTTTAGTTCTAAGTAGAAGTACCTATAAGTATACCTTTAATAATAAGCTTAAAGGTACTATTATTAAGTCTAAGGATAATAACTTAAGACCTAATAATATACTTAAAATACTATTAGCTAAAAGAGTTACTTCTATTATAAAGATATTATTATTAAGATTATATATAAGGCCTTAACTTACCTTATAAATATTAGATCTTTAGTCTAGCTCTTAAATTATATTACTTCCTAATATATTATAATTAAGTATACCTCCTCCTTCTTCTTCTCCTCCTCTTTTAAGTTAAGGAAGCTTCTAGCTAAGCTTTAAATAAGTAATAAACTTATAATAATATATTATAACTACTCTTTAATAAATATTATTTATATTCTTTAAATCTTTTATATTTTTTAGCTAGCTTAATTAGCTTTACTATTAATTAGAGAAGGAGGATAAAGAAGAGATAGGATTTATATAAGAGTATTTTATTAACTTTTACTAATTTAAATAAGTTATTTATTATTATAATTTAGAAATTAAGGTAGATAATCGTTTTATAAGTATAAAAGTAATAAGTAAATTAAATAGATTATAAATTAAGGCTTAAAATAATCCTACTAAATTTATAATTAATAATATATTAAATAAGGATAAAACCCTTAATATTAATTAAAATCTTAAATTATATTACTACTATTAAGGCTTTTACTATTATAAAAAAGATAAAGCTAATTAGTTCCTTATAAATTATTATTATAAATAATATTAAGCTTATAAAATTTATTATCTACTTAAAATTAATACTTAAAAAGGATACTTTAAATAATAAAATTAAGAAGTAATTATATTTATAAGATTTTAATATAAGTCTACCTCTCTTTATATAAAAGTTTAAATAAGAATAATTTATATAAATACTTTTACTTAACTATATTATTAAAGCTTATCTAGCCTTAATTAAGGTTACTATTATATATAATAAGTTAATTAAGATATATTAGTAGGCTATTAATATTATAGATAAGTAATAATAAGATAATATAAGATAAGAGATTCTAAACTTTTCTAATAAAAATTTAAATAGCCTTAAAGTTAAATTATATATTAATTTAATATTTAAGTTATAAATAAATCTATTAATATAGTCTTAAGATTATAATAATAACTTATTTATCCTAATAATTATATTATTACTCTTACTTTAAGTAATCTTATAAAAGCTCTTATATAAGAGTATAAGATTAGGAATAAAAGCCTAGGTAAGAAGTTATATAAAGAGATTTTAATAATATAAAAGTATATAAATAAAAGATATTAAAATAATAATATACTTAAAGTATATAGTTAAATTAATAACTCCTTTAATTATATATTCTTTATAATTAAATAAGTTAAAGTCTAGGCTAGTACTATCTTATAAAATAATATAGGAAGGATTATAAAATAGATCTTATTAATAATACTTATAAATAATATAAGGATATATATAAAGAAGTAATTAAAGTTAAATAAAAAGAATAATAGATTAAAATACCTTTCTTATTTAAAAGTTATCTTTAAGTAACTTCCTTATATAATTAATATAATACTTTTAGAGGAGTATTTTAATAAACTACTCTTATATTATATCTTCTTTATAATAGACCTTTTACCTTATTAATCTCGCTCCCTCTTACGCTTCCACTTACTCTTCCCCTTATATTATAAAATATATAAACTTCTAAGTTATAAAAGGAGTTTAAGGAGTAAGCTTAAAAGCTATCTAACCTTTAATCTTACTTTATAATTACTTTAATAAGAGCTTCTTAAATACTTAAACTATTTATAATACCTAGGCCTTTTATCATATTAGGATTATAAGTAGACTTTTAAAGTAGTCCTATTAAGGATAATCTTATTAATTATATAAATAAATAAAGAAGAGGAGGCTTATAAATAAGATAGTAGATTATAATAATATATATAATAAGCTTATAAATAAGGGTCTTACTATTAACTTAATATAAGAATAGAAGTTTAATATTAAGCGTAGCTAGGCGTAACCTTAAGAACCCTTAGGACGTAAATACTAAGGTATAGCTAGTACTTAGATTACTTAGGAGAGTAAGTATCCTAAGCCTATAGTAATCAGGCTACTTAAGGAGCTAAGTAGACTAAGTATTACTCTTAGCATGAATCTTATATATCTATATAGATAGTGATATTTCTAGTAGATAGGAGCTTCGTACTTAACTTATATTATAATCCTAGATATCTCCTAAGTACTAAATATAATATATTATACTAGACTTATTTAGATAAAGCCTACCTATCTATATCCTTAATACTCCTCTTTAAGAGAATTAATTATAGGTCTACTTTTCTTAGAGTAAGTAGAACTGTAATACTTTAAGTACCCTTAAGATAAGTACCTTAGGAAGTAGAGACCCCCCCCTAAGTAATTAGGATTCACGACGCCTAATTATAAATAGTAAAGACGGACTTAAGGTTACTAAACCCGACTTATATTATAATGAAAGAGAGAAGCTAGAAGACTAGCTTATATAACTTCAGCTTTACTTCGCCTTTAACGGATTAGCCTTACTAGCTATTTAATAGCCCGCCTTCGCTATTACTTATATAAGAGGACGAGTATAGAAGTAGGTTTATCCCTCTCTTAAGAAGTACCTTAAGGATAAAGATAATAAAGATAACTAATAGATCAAGTAATAGATAGAAAGTTTCGCACGGTTCCGCGTAGAAATTTAACGAGTCTTTAGTCTTTTAAATAAAAATAAGGTAGTAACACGTGTCATTTAATACTTATCTCAGAAAAAGTCTGCTGCTAAGTATTCCACCCAGTTCTAGTAGTACGTGATAAAGACGGACTAGGATAATAACGTACTAATAACTATATACCGCCGTGGATTAAAGTTTAATATTAAGGAAGAACTTATATAAACTAGAATATAGATTAATAATCTTAACGCTCTTATAATAGAGGCTATAGAGGTTAATAATAAGCTCTATAAATTAGTAATAGAGAAACGATATAACGGTAGGATATCTAGAATAGGATAGTCGGGAATATTTTCTAGTAATAACTATAATAAGAAACGATTCTAACCCCGCGACCTATATAGATATATACCCATGGAACTAGACTTCACTTAGAAACGAGATAAGGGAAAATTCAGGGGTAAGAAGTAGTAAAAAGAAAGGGGTAAGAAAGTAGTAACCTATTATAGCTATAATAAACTAGGCTACTTCGCTAGAGACTATAGGACGAAGAATATAGTATTACGTCTATAGTTAAATATACTAAGAAGAGTTCTATATATAGAACCTCTTAATAATCTAAAAGAATATAACTCTAACCTACTACCTAGATAGGTTAAGGTAGGGAAACCAGAGGAAGTTATAAAAGATAGATACTATTTTAATATCATTCGGAAGGTGCCTTATTTCATCAGGAATCTATCAAAGGGGTGGATATCGCCTTAGGATATTAATAAAAGAATTAGATAGTACCTTATCTAGGAGGGATATAAAGACTTAGAACTTAAAGAGTTTCTATAGTATACGATTAATAATATCTAGGATAATATAAAGCGTTTACGATAATAACTCCAAGACATTTAGGATAGAAAGGTGGAATTAGAATCTTCAGATAACGGCGAGGTTCTGGAGTATAGCTCGGAATATAGACAGGAAAGTAAAGAGAGCTTAAAAGAAGAAGTACCGCGCTATAGATTAGACGCAGGGATTCCAAATAACTCTTAATCTTATACTACCGCATCATAAGGATTAAATAGAGAAAAGAACTCTAAGAAAATACGAAACGATAGGCTTTATATCAAGGACTATCGATTTAACTCGATACACCTATAGCACGGCGTTATATATTAGATAGCCTGTACAGACGAGTATTATAAATACTACTAGCCCGTTTAAAGGGAGGTCGGTAGGAATATAGTTAGAATAATATATAGAAATATATAATAGGAAAACTACTATAATGATAGTTGTAACTAGCATATAGTTAGTAAGCGTAGGAACCTATAATTCCTAGGATTATCTAGAGGATAGCACGATAGTATTTAAGGTTAGCTATAGTAATATCCGGATATAATAGATTGCTATTTAATGGAATAGTATACTTATAAACATGATAGGTATAGGAAGTATATACATTAAAAGGTATAGAGTAGTTTTCTCCCTGAACAGGGAAAAGAGTAATCTCTTATGTCATAAAGAGATATAGGTAGATCAATATATTAACCTTAAAACAGTTCCTGTATACTACTTAATATGATACATATATGAATATACTAGTAATAATCAATGATTAGCGAATTATTATAATAATAGATTCTGGAGTAACTAGGAATTTTACCTCTTGAAACTTAGTATAGTTAGTAGGCTTACTAACTTAAAGGAAGAAAGACTAGTGTAACTTATAGATAGCTAACGGGTTAATACTATTAATAGGAAGGATAGATAAGAAGATATACTCGCTACTTATAATAATTCAACGCTACTATAAGGAGCTAACCTTTAATATTATTAGGATAGCTACTTATTATATTATTTTAGGAATACCTTAATTAAAGAAGTATAACCTAGTAATTAACTAAAGGAAAGGAGTACTTACATTTATGAATACTAGAGACGTCGCCAGTATATAACCTATACGCCGATAGTAGACGATAATAGATAAGAAATAGAACTGAAGACCGGTTAAAGCTTATATTACTTTAGTTTTAAATAAGGATAACCTCGAATAAGGGTCTAACTTAATATATACTAGTAAGGGTTAGCAGGGTAAATAAGCTAGAGTTAGTAAAGGAAAAGACGAACCTCCTAATATCCCTTTAAAGTATAGAAAGTATGTAGCTCTATTTAAGGAAGAGTTAATAGTAAAGACGTTACCTAGATATTAACCTTAGGATTATAAGATTAAACTTAAACTAGGAAAGGTCCTAATATTTAGACTAATCTATATACTTTTAGAGAAGGAACTTAATATACTTTAGGAGTATATTAATGAGAACCTTAAAAAGGGATTTATTTAAGAATCTAAATTACTAGTAGGATATCTAATCCTCTTCACGCTAAAGAAGGATGGAAAGCTTAGGCTATACGTAGACTACTAAAAGTTAAATGATATTACTATTAAGAATCGATATCCCTTACTAAATATCAGCGAGCTGCAGGATAGACTCTCTAGGATAAAGATATTTATAAAGCTTAACTTACGAGGAGCTTATAACTTAATTCGGATAAAGGAAGGTAAAGAATAGAAGACTATATTTAAGACTTAATATAGATATTATAAATACCTAGTTATACTATTTAGACTTACTAACGTACTAATAACCTGCTAAGTACTTATTAATAATATGGTTCAAGCCTAGCTAAATCATTCGGCGATAGCTTACCTCGACGATATATTAATTTATTCTAAGAATAAGGAAGAGTATATTACGTATATATAAGACGTTCTTTTATGCCTATTACAGGCGGGACTTCTCCTTAAACTAGAGAAGTACGAATTTCATAAGGAATCGGTAGAATTCCTAGGATTTATAGTAAGTACTATAGGTATTCGGATAAGCCCTGAAAAGATTTAGGCGATATTAGAATAGCCTATACTATATAATATTAAATTAGTCTAGAGTTTCTTAGGATTTACTAACTTCAATCGACGATTTATTAAAGGATACTTAAAGAAGGTACTCCTACTTATAGATATCACGAAGAAGGAAACCGGATTTTAGTAGGGACTAGCCTAAAAGTAATTATTTAAAATATATAAATAAGCTTATATAGATCTACTAGTACTCTATACCTTTTAGACTAGAGAGCTAGTATATATTGAAATAGATACCTTAGATCTTATAATTAATACTTATTTATACTAATAATAAGATAACAGGTAGTACCCTATAGCCTACTACTTACGCAAGATATTAGGAGCTGAATAGAACTATAACATCTACGATAAGGAACTACTTATAGTAGTATATACACTCCAGAATTAGAGGGTATATACTAAGAGTTACTTAGAACTTACTATCTTTATAAACTATAGGAACCTCCTTAACTTCATAATAATAAAGGAGTTGAATTAGAGACAGGTTCGCTGGTTAAAACTACTAGGATAGTATAAGTTCAAGATACTATATACCCCTAGAAAGGATAATGGCTAAGTAGACGCCTTAAGTAGGCGAGCTAACTATATAGAATCTAAAGATATTACAGAGAAGCTAATTCTTAAATAAAAAAAGGACGGATCGCTTATACTAATACGGAGTTTAGCAGTTACTACGCGAGTTACAGTCTAGGATATATCTCTAATCTTAAGGGAAGGCTATATTAATAATAATCTAGCTACGACGTTATAGAATTAATAACTAGGACAAGAATTACTTTAATATAGGGGAAAGGTTTACTTACCTAAAGGATATATTAAAGAAGTAATCTAGGATTACTATAATAATCCGTTAATAGGATATCCGGGAGTATCTAAGATAATAGAACTCCTCTAACAAACGTATACGGTACTACGACTACGTGCGTACGTTAAGAAATATATTAAGGAATATATTTATTATTAATAGAATAAGTCTGCACGCTACGCTAAGTATAGGTAAATATAATTTACGCCTATTGTAGATATATTATAGAAAGATGTTATAATAGACTTTATTATTAAGTTACTAAAATTCAAGGATCTAGTTATAAGAGACACCTTTAACTTAATTATAGTAATTATTAATAAGTTAACGAAGTATACTATTATAATTCCTTATAAGAAAATATATAGAGTATATTAGTTAGGATTTATACTCCTTAATAAACTGATAAGGGATTATAGTATACCTGAATCTATTATATTAGATAGAGATAGACTCTTTATATCTTATTATTAGAAGACGCTAATCGCTGCGATTAGGATAAGGTTATGAATATTAACCGCCTACTACCTAGAAACGTATAGTTAAATAGAACGTATAAATTAGATAATAGAAGTATACCTAAGATACTACGTTAATTACAAGTAAAATAATTAGGTATCATTACTTCTAATAGTATAACTAGCATTTAATAATAAAAGATCGGATACTATATAGCTATTACCATTCTTTATAAATTATAGGCGATATGCCAACCTATTTCTAGAACCACGATAGGGCTCGAGGGTAGAAAAGGCAACGATACTAGTATCCGATATGAAAAGACTATATAGCGATATGTAATAACAGATTAGTAAGGTTAATATAAAGGCTTAGGAGCGAGTTAATAAGAAGAGAAAAATATATCCTTAGCTAAAGAAGGGGGATAAGGTTTACCTTTATATAAAAAACCTGAAGAGTAAGAGACTAAGTAAGAAACTAGACTATATTAAAGTTAGACCATTTTTAATTAAGTAACTAAAGGGGGCTATTAACTATAAGTTATAATTATTACTTGACGCTAGAGTATACCTAGTATTTTATATCTCTTTATTAGAATCAGCCGACCCTAAAATACTACTTTAGGAAGAATAGAAGTTTAAGGCTAAGACTAAAGAATACGAAGTTAAAAAGATCCTAGAGAAGAATAATTAGGAATACTTTGTTAAGTAGAAAGACTACGATGAATCAGAAAATACCTAGGAACCTATTAGATACCTTCGGAATTACTAGACGCTTCTGCGCTAATTCCATTAGGACTAAAGAAGTCGGGGGCGAGAGAAGTAAACGACTATTAACTATTAATTATAAGAAACATAATCTACTTCAAGTTAACGTTTATTATTAGCTCTAGCGCAGATATTTCTATAACTTCCTCTACTGCTAATTCCTTAATATTCTATAATTTATTATCTATTATTATTTTTTACGTATCCTTAATAAAATTAATTTATTTTAATAGCTATTGCTATTTCGCTATTACCTCTCTTAACTCCGACTTTAATTTACTCCGTTACGCTTCTAATCGGCGCTATCATCTTGTGTCTAGGGGCGATAGGTCGTATAGGATACCTTAATAAATATACTTAATATACTTATTAGAACTACTGGTAACTATGTAGCTCTTATATAACTAGATATAGGATTTATAGGAACGCATGCTAAGAGAACCTTTACTGATAGTATCTAGTAGAATATGATAACGAGTTATAAAAAGGCCCTTTACTTTAGGTATTAGTAGGCATAATACGGGAGGAAGTTAGATTCTTCGGGACGAAGAATAAATGGAGGGGGACCTAGTATTAAGCGTAGCTAGGCGTAACCTTAGGAACCCTTAGGACGTGAATATTAAGGTATAGCTAGTACTTAGGTTACTTAGGGGAGTAAGTACCCTAAGCCTATAGTAATTAGGCTACTTAAGGAGCTAAGTAGACTAAGTATTACTCTTAGCATAAATCTTATATATCTATATAGATAGTGATATTTCTAATAGATAGGAGTTTCGTACTTAACTTATATTATAATCCTAGATATCTCCTAAGTACTAAATATAATATATTATACTAGACCTATTTAGATGAAGCCTACCTATCTATATCCTTGATACTCCTCTCTAAGAGAACTAATTATAGGTCTATCCTCCTCGGAGTAAGTAGAACTATAATATTTAATAAGGACTTATAAGTAGCTTTTAATATTAAGTATAATATTAATATATATTTAGCTTAAGGTACAAGTTAATAAGGTTATAAAAGAGATATTAATATATTATATAATAGGTATACCTTAAAGCTTCTTAAATAGTCCTTACCTTATTATTATAAACCTTTAATTTAAGCTTTTAATACTCCGCTTAATAAGAGCTTTATATTAATTAAATTAAATATTAGAGTAGCCTAATCTTAGCTTCTATTAAATAGGAGGATAGTATAAGGGGTAAAGGCTTTAATAATAATAATAATACTTATAAATATTAATAGATATTATCTCTTAAGTCTAATAAATTATACTATTTAAATACTTAATTAATATAATAGTAATAAGCTTCTATATAATATTTATAAAGAATATAATATTAAATTAGCTTATAATCTTTACTTTTTATATACTATCTTTTATATATAATACTTAACTTTTAAAATAGATTACTAGGATTTACTTATCTTAATTAAGCTTTAATTATAAGCTTTAAAAAGTTATTGAATTATTTATCCTCTTTATATAAAGTAATAATATCCTAATACTTCTTAATCTATTCCTTTAAAATAATAAATAATATCTTAATTAAGTTTAAGTTTAATAAGTATAAAAATATATAAATTAATTTGATATTAACCTTATTTATTATATTAATTAGCTCTTGATTTTAATATATACTTATATTATTAATTATAATTATCAATTATAAGTTACTATTAATAACTTAATTATAATAAGGGAGTACCTAAGTATATATAAAGTTATTAAATATATTAGCCTTAATAGAGCCTTAATATATAAGGTATAAAAGGTAGCTATTAATTATAAATATAAATAAGATACTTTACTTCTTGTATTATTTTAAATTTTATAAATTATATAATATTTTATTAAGAGATACCTATTTATAATATCTATTACTTAAGATCTTACTATTAATATATAAATAAAAAGGTAGCTAATAAAGCCTTTTATTAATATACTTATATATAGTACTCTTATTAAGGAAGATAAGCTAATTAACTTATTAGCTAGTTAAATATATAAATTATAAGTTTTTAAGGTTTTAATTATACTATTAAGCTATCTTCCTTATATTCTTCTTAAATTAACTTAATTATTATAAATACTATTAGATTACATCTGTAAAATATTTTTAGACTAAGAAATTCTTATAGGCTATAGCTACTCTAGCGGTTATAGCTAAATCTTAGGATGATTTAAGATAATTTAGGTAAAAAATCTAAAAATAGATAAAATTACTAAAATAACCTTTATTTTTAGGGGGTTTTAAGGTTTAGCGTCCGGCGCTAAAAGCGGGTAACTTAGGATCTCTTTATAGAAGTTATTTTTATTCCTAATTAAAATATTATTCTATAAATAGAATTTTTAGCTAAATTTACTATATATAATTATTTAGCCTATATCCTACTTTTCCCTTTATCCCCCCCTTATAGATATCCTTAATAGCTGTTATATTATAACTTTTTGAAATTTTAGCTAACTATTTCTTATTCGCTAGAGTAGCTAGAGTACTAAGCCAGATAAGCTTGGATGAGTTCGCGATCCAGGACGATTTAAGGTGTTTCTAACACTGAGTACCTGAATCCTGCTGAGCCGCTCCATCAGTAAATCTTAAACCTGCTTAGGGCGAGAGAGGAAGTTATAAGTCATATAAGTCATATTAGCTACCACGAGTAGGTATTAGTAAATTAAAAATCTAAAAAATTTAAATTACGCGTAGACACTAAATTAGTAGTTTTTAATTTAAGGTTTTTTAAAATTTAGGCTCCGGCCGAGCCGTTTCTTAAGGGAGGAGCTGAAAACCTCTCTAGCTCGCTTATTTATCAACGAATCTAAAAATAGACTCTATTTTTGGAGTCTAAGCTAAAAATACACTAGTATAGTATATTCCCTCCATCATCCCTTAGGTAGTCCTACAAGAATTATTATCTGCAATGGTAGCTCCCGGTTTACCAGGCCATAGCCCCCCCCCCTAACTAAGAATAGGTAAATTTATTCAAATTTATTAAAGTCTAAAATATTCCTAGTTACTAAGAGGTAGAGGTATAGTAATAGCGTAGCTATAGCGTAGTAATAATAGTAGTATAATTATTTAGGTTTAAAATACTAAAAATAAGATATATAAAATAATTTATAAGATCTATTAAGAGGTATATAGGCTATAAATATAACTATATATTATTAAGGCCTTACCACCTATCTTTAGTAGGGGAGCTTCTACGATTTGCGGCCCACTAGCGCCAAATCAACGGATTTACAAACTACTGTAAGTAAAGTACTTTAATAATCTCCGCGCCAATCGTCGACGTCGCTCTCGTCCCCATCTTCGGACGGTTGGCTGCCATCTTCAGTAGGCCTTTGAATCCCGCTGCAATGTGTGATGGAAGGCGATAATGCACGAGCCAGTGTGACTGCCGTTGCTCTGGACATATCGGAAGTGAGGGATTGGCGCCCGGGATGTGATTCTGGAGACCGGCATACACTTGTATCACCGAACATCCAACGTAGAAGTCCCTGAGATGCGCTGGCACCAACCATTCAGGGATTGCTTGTGGAGCCGGCATTATCTATCACGCACACACTATGCCCTGCCTTCCCAAGAGATCTTTCTCAGCTCGCTACTTGGACCTTGCTCGGACCTTTGGCCTGCCTGGCATCCTCCGGAATTCCAGCAGAATGCCCTTGCAAGAATACGGTGATTTCCAGTTCTTCTGCACCCAAGTCCTTAGAATCGTCACCAGAGACGGGGTTCAGGCTTGTTGTGACAGACTTTCCGGTGGAGCGGCAGTGCGACGTCAACTCTCAGCCTTAATACTCGCCGCGTTGGGTATTCCTGGGTCTCCATTCCCCTGGTCCCGACAACTTCGGTCTAGTATTCTCCAGGAGCATCGAGAGTGGCTCCGCTGTGGTCAAAGAATCCTCCACCGTAAGTCTCATGTTTGAAAGACCTTTCTATTCCCATGACTAAGAAAAAGCTGGCTTGCCACCGCTATCTTCATGACCTAAAGACACACCAATATGAAACCCCTCCCGTTCCATTATTAAAACACTCGTACCTCCTGAAAGAAAAAAGACCGTTTAGACACACCAAAGCAGGAACACCCCGTCGCTACCACTCTATCACCATTACAACAACTCGTCCCATACTCCCATTGCCCAATCGTAAAGACCATCCACGCCTCTAAGGCCTGTATATTTGGCGATCCTCTTTCCACTCCAATGGTTACTTACGCCCTGCTTGAGGAGCTTCGCTCCGCGTTTTCCTTGCGAGCTAGCTTAGGTGCTATCCTTCCGGCAGCAGCCCTCGCTTGTGAGATTTGTGGGGATTTTTTAACCATCTCGCGATCGTGTAGATCTAAAGCAATTTCAGGAATATCTTTTCGCATGTAGTATAGCCAATGTGTACACAGCTCTGACCGATCTATTTTCAGATCGTCTGCGATTTTTTCTATACCCTGGCCCAAGGAATACCTTCGCATAGTTTCGACTTCAACATCTTTCCAATACCGGCCGTCATGAAGTCGTCGGTGGCCTTCAGATGGAAACGCGATGCCGAATGGCATTTCTGGGCGTTTTGGTGCTGGATCAACAAGGTGTTCTGACATGGTGATATTGCGGAGGTAGATTTCGACGGAACTATTATGGTGAGTTGAGGATATACAGTGTGGAATTTGGTAGTGGAAGAATTGTTGAGGTTTCCGGTGGTGGTGTGGGAGCTTGGGCCCTCCCGTTCAGTTTTGCAGAATCCTAATGTCTCTTTCAGTATATCCTCGAGCTGTTGGGATCAGACCACCCACTTTCAGAGCCTTGTGTTGTGAGAGAATGATGTTGGACGTATGAGTTGAGTTCAGAATGCGATCGGAAAGGGCTCGCAGAATTGTGTAGTCTTGGTGGGTATTGTTGCTGTTGTTGCGTGTCTGGAGTGTATTGGATATTCGTGCAAGCGACAGACCTTGGTCGTATGTGCTGCTTCGGCTGTCTGTGCAAGGGTTGAAAGGGTCAGCTCGTGTGGGTATGCATATCACCGCTGCAGTATAATCTTCGCGAAGGAGATTGCTCAAGCTGCAGGACTGAGGTACAACTTGTCTTCATTGTTTGGAATACGTGGAGGAATGTGCCGCTGACTTACTGCGAGTGTCTCTGTGTGGCTTGAAAGTTCTTGCTCGTTTGAGTGTGAGGTTGTGTTGCTGTTGAAGAAATGTTATGTAAGGTTATGTGACCTCAAAGTCTTATGACTGATGTGCCATGGAGGCTTCGGTATGGTGAGGACGAAGGTATCTTGGAGAAACCAAATATTTGCGGTCTATAGAGAAGTCAGGTCCTGCCCCGGGCAACCAAGTCTTTTGTACTTTTGCAGCTCAGCAGTGCATCTAAGAAAAGATGCAGACAGCCTACGACGTAGTACGACATCCAGCCGTTGGACTGCTCCGTATCTAAGAAAAGGTGGAGCCGAAGTGCCACGAGGTAAGAGATTCAAACATTGCAGTGTTTCGAATCCAAGAAAAGATGCGGACAAATTGCCACCAAGTACGATATCCAACCGTTGCAGTGTTCCGAATCGAAGAAAAGATAGATATAGACTATCACGAGCTTGGGATCCAATCGTCAAGCCGTCTTTTTCGAACAAAGCCGGAGATAGACTGCCATGACCCCGGAATAATATTAGGGTCGTTCCCAGGGGACAGGAATGGAAACATATCTCCCGAAGCGCCATTCCCAACCATGGGTCTGGGTTTATTTTCGTCATGGAGTCTAATATCAAACCGTGGAACCGATCTATAAACGCCGTACCACAGGCTCTTCACGGTTCCTTTTTTGGGTCGCTACGTCCTTAATCGGCGTTCCCTCGGTGTTTCATACCCAGTCACTGGAATTGTCTTCTATTTACGAGTCATTCCAGCGGCCGTATGTGTGATCAAACAAGCTGAGCACCGTTATCTACGCATCATATCACGAGAATTCAAGTCGAGTATAGTACATGAAACCGCAGCGTGCCTTTCAAGCGGTTGGCAGGCAGCGCATTGTAGCCTGTCAACAAATACCTTGGCGAGAGCAAGTGAGGGCGCAGCTATTGTCCCAGCTCGCCTACCTCTTAGGTTGATTGAGAAGAGGCTCCCAATCTTGTCTTATAGACTTGCATACGAGTTGAGACTTCTTCGCCATTCCAGAGTTCTTCACGGTCTTCAGATATCGTCAATACAGGCACACCGACCTGCTCCACCGCAAAGCTCGCGCCAACATTACCAGCAGAGGCCGCATGTATGACGTCGCCTGATGACTGCATTAAGCCCATCGCGAAGGCCCCGAGGAACGCATTGCCAGCTCCTGTAGTGTCGACCACCTTCGACGCAATGTCTGCTGTGGCGTCCCTCGAAGGGCTGTGGTAGGCAGGTAGCAACACGCTCTGCGTCTCAGTCTTCA
>JAABUL010004538.1_pt1 | contig 18404 bp, 27 predicted proteins | sample 5559151 | NCBI WGS metagenome assembly JAABUL01 (sample SAMN10711876, study PRJNA513368) | rock metagenome | isolation source: Antarctica rocks | place: Antarctica: Victoria Land, Pudding Butte sud | reverse complement strand
CCCCCGGTCCCTGCGAGGCAGGTGTCCATGCGGTGCCACCATGCAGAGGGCATATCTCATGTAAAGCCATGCTTGCAGGCGACACTAATGCCCCCGTGGCCGCGGTGTCCTGCACGACCATCATCGACTGGCGGGCGTTTGGCGGGCTCGTCTCGACCCGTCCGAGCACTGAATTGCCACATTCTTTGGCTCTGCATGAAGCTCGACTTTTACCTTTTGCTTTACAGGCGACCCCAACGTACCTGCGGGCGAGGTGTCCTTTACCGCCAACATCGACCGCGCGGCGCGCCTCGACCCGTCCGAGTACCCCGACATGCTGTGCGTGACGGCGCGCTACGCTGGGAAGGGCCTCATTGCGCAGCCTGGATTCACCGAGCCCAAGTGAGCGATTCTACACACCAAACGCAATTGCATAAACAGAAACAGAAAGGAAAACAAACAAAATTGGAGATGAGTTCGAGTACCCGGACATGCTAGGCGTCATGGCACGCTGCGAGGGCCTCGTAGCGCAGCCCGGCTTCACCAAGCCCAAGTGCGAGGTTTCTTGTGCCTCCTTCTCTGGAAACGACATCAAAGACACAAATGTGAACAAGGTTTGGATTGAACGTGACGGAGCCGTACGCTGGCAAGGGGCTGGTGCACAGTCCGACTTCACCGAGCCCAAGCGCGTGTGATATCCGTGGAAGAACTTGGAGACGCTGCATGAAACGAGGGGAAACAGTCTGACGAAGAGAGGGCCCCTTATTTCATGATGTGGCTGTCTTTCATGCGCCGACAATGAAGGGCCCCGTAGAGGCTGTTTTCTGCCTATTGGCTTCCTGGCATCCGGCTCGTGCCAAGGCATTGTGCCGTGAAACGGCATGCAGACTGGACCGCCACCAGCACCAGTCGACGTTCCAGCCATGCCTACTGCTGATGCAGGTGGGGTGAGGGCGGGCTGCTGTCTTGCTGATGCAGCAGTACGGTGCCAACAATAGTCTCGTGTGTATGCAGGTGGGTGGAAGGCGAGCTGCTGCAGTTTGCGGAGGCGAGCCCGGTGACGCAGGGTGCCCGGCTGGGCTTTGTCTGGGTGAGGTCCCTGTCAGTGCGTCCAGCCTGCATTGGTACTGTGCAGTGAGGATGTAGCTGAACGTGAGATGCATGAGATGCATATGAAGGTAGAATGTCCAGGCTATTTCACAATGCGATTACATTGATCAGCGGATCATGAGCATATACATATACGCTGTCTGCGCGCAGGCCACTCCGGGCCAGAAGAGATATCTGGTGAGCTGGTTTGCCTTGCTCTGCCTAGCGCCAGCTCAACCCACTTCCATGAGTTGGGATTTGTCGCGTCATTGGTCTGGTCCTGCATCCCTTGCATGGAGCAGGAAGCTGCTGCTGGCTGGATGATGTTTGATGTGAAAACAATGACATTTGATGCATTTTGGTGCAGGTACTGCTTAACCGGGTGGGCCTGGACGAGAATGAGTGAGCCGGCCGGCTACTTTTCGACTTCGCCGTCTGGGGCCGCTGCTGCCGCCAAATTGTCAGGGGTGGCAGCAGCGGTGGCGGTCATTTTGGCGCTGCTGCTGTTCCCGATGCCCAGATGGTCCTTTCGCTGATCGCACATTGCCACCGTCCTTGGGGCAACCCTGGGGCAAGCCTTATCACATCACGAGCGACTGCAGATGCCAGTCGCTCTTGAACTTCATCGTAAGGGATATGAGGGCTAAATACCGCAAATCAGAACTTTCAACGGACATGTGCGATGCTTTAAGCGGGCGATGCAGGCGGCTGACACCAAGCTGCTATCCCTTGACACTGCCTGTTACTGTTCTTGCAAGAATTTTGATGGCGGACGTAAACTTATTCAGCATGGTGTAAACTTGTCTGCGGGCTGGCAGGGATTTTGATGCTCATCATCAAATGCTGATGTTCGATTTCCTGCTGGGGAAGAGTTGGGAGTTGTATACGAAAATCCCGCACGGTGCGTGCGGCGATGCGGCGGTCTCTCTGCTCACACCGCCGACGTCTGTCTAAAGGGTTTGTTCAATGGTCCGCATCGACACTGTCGTTTGCGCAGCATAGTCTGTGCACCTGCCGCCAGCAAATTTGGGAGCGGGCCGACTGGCTGCTAATCGGATGATATCCAAGATTTTGCTGAGACGGACAGTCCAAGTCTTGCCGAATCGTAAGTCGTGAAGTCCGAATTGTACAATCCAGCAAACCCTCTCGCGACGCCGAAACAACTTGTCTGGTGATCGGCATTCATGGCAGGCTGCTGTTTGGTGGGACCATGCCATGCAGTACGCAGCTGCTTCAAAGGCGTCGAGGCTCATGTGACACCGGCACGCAGACCTTCGCTTGCGTTTCGAAAGCAGCACAGGCAGCAGCAGCGCAGCCGACGATGTGTTTCATGGCCGGCTCAAGCCACGGCACGTGCCGACAGGAGCCTGGATTATGACTCGCCGCAGGTTCGGTCTTGGAGAAGCTGCTCCTGCACACAATGTATCGCCGATGTGGCTCGAGTTTTCTTGCTTCCGATCTGCTCACAGCCCTTTTAACTTGCACGCTCGGGTATTGCGATCAACGTTGATGGCGCCAAGCCGAACCAATGCGCATGTGGCTGTGCAGACGTCGGATGACGAGGCGACGCAGCACTCCGACCGCGCCGACAGCAACGGCGACGCTGCAGCAGCACACGCCAGCACACGGCATGGCGCCAGCGGCCATTTCGCCGCGGCGCCGCAGCATGCGGCGGCGGAGCAAAATGGCCACAATGCGACTGCAGACGTGCGTGCTGCACTGCAGCACTCGCTCAATCATCAGCAGTCGTATCAGCAGCAGCACGTGGGCGAAGCCTCGAGGACGGAGGCCGATGGCGCAGCCGCCGCGGGGCAGCAGATTGACGCAGCAGAACTGTTTCCCAGCAGTCATGTCACGCGGTGGACGCCGCTGCTCGTGGCGTACTTCCCCTTTGGTGCGGCCTTCTGAAGGCGCTGGCATGTGGAGCCGCTGTCATTGCAGTGCTCGTTGCAGCGCTCATTGCCAATCGCAAGATCATCCGGCAGATGGCCAGCGTGACATGACATAAGCACGCATCGCTTTGTCGCCGTTGTTGGAACACGGGCTGCCGCATGTGGCTGCTGAACCATGGTGATAGGGGCCCTGGCAGCTGTGTGTCTTGACACAAAGGCATAATCCAACCGCCTGGCCGTGGTGTACTGCTTCACTGAACTCCACTGCTGCGGCAAGTGTTTCACTAAGGGTCTAAATCTAGCGCAGGCTGTGTGATCGGCGTCGTGCGCATGGCGATGTGGGTGGTGCTGCTGGCGGTGGATTCCGAGCTGCTCACCAACAACGACACCATGATTCAAGGTGGGTGGGGAGGCTGTGACGTTGGGGCACTTGAACATGGCATCCAGAAGCCCCGCAGTCTGGGAAGGGGTGAGGAAGCAGTGACACAAAGGCTGCACCAGCCTTACGTGCACCCAATGTATGTGGATTTAGGGCCTGCTGTTGATGCCATGCTCAATCGCCGGGTGCATGTGCAGCATGCCGACGTCTGACACGATCAGTGACAAAATAGTGGATGGTACTGCAATGCAAGTGAAGTGAAGTGAAGTGAGTGGAAAATTTAATGGGAATTGTGTTCCCTTGCAGTGTTCTACAAGTTCCTGGGCATCAAGGTGCGGTGGCAAGGCGAGGAGAATCTGCCAAAGGAGCGGCATGTGATCGTCAGCAACCATGTGTCGGTGAGTGTTACATAAGAGTAGGGATGCGTTTACTGTTGTTTTCATGCAGACGAAAAAGGCAATATGCTCCTTTCTGCAGCACACCCTACCCTCGCGACAGTCTGTTGAACTGCTGCACTCGGGTCGGCACGTCCCATCAGCGCATGCGAGGGAGCCCTGTTGCTGCTGTGTGCGTGGTCTGACGGGCAACCATTAACCCAATACTGGTCAGATGCTTCTATATCCGATTCCGCACAGGTGGGCGACCTCATGGTGCTGTACGCGCGGCCGCATAGCTACATCCACCTCATCACCAGCCGTCTGCCCAGGCGCATCACCCAGGTGCCGCTACCGCCTCTGAGAATATGAGTATAGGTGTCATGTGTCGGTCGTTTTCACGCCGGACCACACCATGCTGCCTCCACCAGCAATGCTCCTGTCTCAGCTGCCGCCAGCTAGCAAGGCAATCCCAGCGCCATGACAAGATATGACATGACGGAACACGACACTAGAGCACCATCATGTTGCATTCCCTCGCGCACCCTTCATCTTTATTCCATTGCACGTAAACCCTGCTGCAGGCGAAGCACCACCGGGTGAAGCTGCGGCATGCGTCGGGGGAGACCTACTGCCAGCTGGCGGACTCGGCATCAGCGGACCCCAGCCCTGTGCACCTGTTCCCGGGTGCGCGGATGTGTGTTTAGGGTTCAGGGTTTATTTCTGATCCGTTGAGCATGGTGTGCCTTGTGCGAAGCCTGTTTCACGTCTGCCACTTGAGGCTACGCCCTTCGTTTGACAGTCAATGCTCTGCTGCAGAGGGCGGCATGACCAATGGGCGGGGCATGATGAAGTTCTCCCGCGGCTTCATGCGCTTCGGGCGGGGTCTGCCGATTGTGCCGGCTGCGGTTCGCTCGGCGGCCGTCTTTGGCCTGTCCACCCACACGCTGACCTCCTCCTTTGGCGCCAACATGTTCTGGTTCTGCTTCGCGCCGTGGGTGGAGCTGGACGTGACGGTGCTGCCGCCCATGCGGCCGGCAGAGGTGCGCTGCTGGAAACGTTGATTGGACACAACGTGAATGAAGCCTGCGATACCCCAGGACAAGTAGGCCTGAGCCCGGTGGAGGCGCGGAGGTCGCTGTTGCTTCTTTCTGTGTAGGAAGCGTGCAATTCTGCGTCTCTATCGCTTGCGCTGCAGGTGGAGCTGGCTGTCACGGTGCTGCCGCTCATGCGTCTGGAGGAGGGGGCGCGGGGTCGCTGTGCTGTGCTGTTTGCCAGAACTTGGTTTGCCCTGGGGCGCAGGCACCACTATATAGGCGGAGACTCCTATGAGCGAAGCCCGAACCAATCGACTCCACGGACTCGAACGTGCTCTGCTGCAGGGCGAGGGCAGCGGCTACTTTGCGGATCGCGTGCAGCGCGCCATCGCAGCTACAGGTCGGCACTTGCCAGCGCCACCAAAATCTCAAATATAACGACTTTAGTTATTTTTGCTGCAGGGTGAAGGGAATGGTTATTTCGTGGACCGCGTGCAGCGCGCGATTGCGGCGGAGCTGGGCGTTCCCATCGCCGACATCACGCTGCAGCAGAAGCACAAGCTGCACCGCTGATCGGCGCGCGCGGCGGCCACCCTGCGGTGGACGCCTGCGCTTCTCACGTGGCGCCTTCTAATGGAAGCAGCGGCGGCGGCGATTGTCGTGCGCATTGGTCAGCCGCTGAAGCGGCAGCAGCGGCGGCGACCAAGCCGGGTATTCAGAATATTGTATGCTGCGTGGGGGTCACGACATGCACAGCCAATGCGATGCAGCAAGCCATGGTGTCAGGCATCGCAAGAGCATTTTTGGCACGGGTTCATAGGTCAGGTCTATGTCTTATCAGATCTATGTGGTGAACTTTTCCTCAACCTTTTCTGATTTTGGGTGTCGGGCCTCAGACATCCTCAGGTTTTGCGATTTTGAGGTGACCTTGTGGTGTTTGAACGGGAAGCATGTGGCACAGGAACTTCATGTGTACTAGCGCAGGAACGTTGCTTGAAAGGGCGCTCCACTTGAAACCACAAACTGGAGGTGCTTCAAAGGCATCTGTGACGCCGACAGGTTGTCGTGCACACCGGCACTGCTGGTCCAACATTGCACTTGGCCCCGGCATCAGGAGACGAGCCAGCTCCATCTTTGCACAACCCCCCTTGCCGATGTCTATGTTGGACCCCTGATGCGCTTCGATGGCTTCACTGCCCGCCTCGCCGCCGCAGTAACACCTGCCGCACCGCCTCCGGGACGCCGTCACCGCCAGAGTCGTCATCCAAGTCGTCGTCCAAATCACATATGTCGCCCAGCTCGCCGGCGCCAACGTCGGCAAACGCCACGCCGCGGCCCCATGGCAGCGGCGCGTCCGTTGGCAGCCGCCCGGCCGCCGACACCTTGCCGCCTGAAGACGGAAAGATGTTGCCTGTCAGCTGTGCAACACTGTCATCGATCGTGTACGGTTTCAGTGCCGCGCCGCGTCCATTGGCAGCCGCCCGGCCGCAAACACTTGCCTGGGACCACAGCCAATTTTCAGGGTGGACGTCACCTCAAGTAGATTTGCTTGCCCATGCTGTGATGTATGTGGGATCAGCATAGCAAGCCTGGCCCTCAGGTGGGTGCAGCAGCAAGCAGCTGGCAGCTTGCATGAAGCTTGATTGATGAGACATCGACCCTGAGCATCGTGGAAGGAACCGCCGCCAGAGCTGCCGCCGTTGAACCCCTGACTCTTCTCACTGATCCCGACTGATTTGTCACTCATTCCAACTGCGAACAATACCTGCCAGCGGCGCCACCCCCAGCGCGGCCTGCAGGTCCGCCTCCTGGAAGGCGTCGCCGAAGCCGCTGCCGCTAAACCCTCCTGCCTCCCCGGTGTGCCGCTTGCGGGCGCGCCGCCGCGCACGGGCCACCTGCACCGCCGCCACCACCAGCATCGCCACCGTCACCAGTGTGCGGCTCCACGCCTGCAGTGTCACAGTAAACCAACATTATAAGATCGTGTGAAACAGGATTAGCCCTGCAGGTTGTCAGGTTAGGTCGGGCCACCTGCACCACCGCCATCACCAGCATCGCCGCCGGCCCTACGCCTGCGGCAATTGAAGTTTAGTATGCTGCATTGAGATACTGATACATGTTTGGCCGCTGACAAGAAGCCCAGCCATAGATATACAGATGCCTGCACCGCCGCCACCAGCATCGCCACCGCCACCAGTGTGTGGCGCCAGGTCCGCGGCAATCAGGCTCGAACATGTCAGAAGCAGCTTGCAGAATGTGACCTCATGCGCCGTGTCCTGCTAACGAGGGTACATGTACCATACGCAAGGGAGCACCGTTGTTCATTTCTGCACTCTCGCCCGCAATAACGGGTGATGTGATTACACATGTTTCGAATGCGCTGGAGCTGGCTGCCTGCCGACGCAGCTGTAGCGCCAATAGGGCATGGCTTAATCAAGGCTTGTCTATAATCACTTGATGCTTCACTCAAGCGGTGCTGCATTTCGACCACGAACCGCGCAGTCAACAAAGCTGCGCGGCTCGTGATCGAAATGCAGCACCGCTTGAGAGCATCATCAAGTGATAACAGACAATCAGTGCCGTTACACAAGGATGGCTGCACCTCGAATAACGAGAAGTCAGGTTGGTCGTCGAAGTGCAACAGCGCCGGCGCGTAGGTGGCAACCACCCCGGAGTGCAGACCTAGCGCTACAGGGCCTCTCCGGCCGGTGGCGATTGCCGGCGGCGCCTCGAATGGCACCTGCGGCGGCAGCAAGGTGTCAGGTTCTCAGCTCGCCAAGTGCGCGCAGCACAGGGTCCATAGTCGGGGGCGGATTGCGCAGGGCTTTCGCCGCCATACGCTGCTCGCAGCTGCCAGCCAGACGCGTCCGGATTCTGCGTCGATGCCCTGGAACCAGTTGCTTTTGCTTCCTTTCGTTTTGCACCTGCACTTTTCAGATCTGGGTTTCGGGCGCACCTGCATGCGCAGGGTCGCGGAGATGACTGCGGTGCTGTCCAGGAAGAGTCGCTTCGGCCCGGCGCCCGGCGCCGACACGTCAAACACCGCCACCCATGCCTGGCTGGCAGCAATCACGTGCTGCTGCAGCGTTGAAATGCTGGCGCCGCTCTCGAGCGTCGCCGCCGCCCCGACTCCCATCTCCACGCTGTGCTGCACCTGAGGGGTATCAAAGAGTCGTTGCAAGGATGTAGGAGTAGGGGCAACAGGAGTGAAGGCAAAGCTGAGATGACCATCAGAGACGCAGAACAGAGGACGCACAAACAGAAAAGTTCGGCGTTGATTCGTTAGCGACTTTTCACAAATGACCAAGAGCAGCAGCAGCAGCTGCTGCTGGAGATCAGCTGCTGCTGCTGCTGCTGCCGCTGCTGCTGCTGCTGCTGCTGCTGCTGCTGCTGCCGCCGCTGCTGCTGCGGCTGCTGCTGCGGCTGCTGCTGCTGCTGCCGCTGCCGCGGCTGCAGAAGCCCATCAAACTGCCTGATGAGGCACAGGGATCTAGGCTTCAAGCCGCGTACTCGATTCTGTCTGCGTTGCTGTCTGCTCCAGCTGAGTACGATCTCAAGGCACACCTTGCAGTGCTGGATGATTTTGGCGTTGCCGAGATCGAGCTGCAGCAGCTTTTTAAAGCCACAAGCTCTGAACTAATGCCCAGGTTCGAACTCGCTTCGAATTTCTGTTGTTGCTCACAGCAATCCCACCCTGCAGTGCTGGAAGGTCTTGGCGTTGCCCAGGCTGAGCTGCAGCAGCCGCCCCTCCGGCGTCACGCCGTACACCCGCACCGGTTGCTGCACGTCGAACGCCGCCGCCACCAAAGTGTGGCCCTCGCTGCCCAGCCCCGCGCACTCCTGCACGGGATGCATAATGTGTATGAAGTACGTGGACACTTGAAGGTTTTCAGATGTCACCCAGGTCCGTGCCACACACCCACGCCCGCTGCTGCATGTCAGATGCGGCCGACACGAGGACCGGGCCGCCATCGCCGCTCAGCCCCGCGCACTCCTGTGCGGATAAGCGCCGTCAGGAACGAATAGTGGACAATGACTCTGCGTAGTGCAGTGAGCACACCGCGCTGTTGGAGCCGCAGTAGCTGCGCTGCCAGGCGCAATGTGAGGATGCACACACGTTTGGGATGAATAATCGGGCCTGGGCAATCCAGAGGACGTGCACTCCATGCTGCCTGCTTTGCCGCCTTTGCATGACAAGGACATGCTACACAACCGGGTCTCCTGAGTGCACTGACGCCTAATTTGGTGCTGCTTACTCCTGGATTACAGAACTAGCCTTGGTGCAGACGACGGGAGTGGCGACCCTGGTACTGCATGCGTCAGCAGTATCGCGCCACGGGAACATTTCATCACCATTGCCACCATTCCACCATCATTGTCATTACTTACATAAACCCAGTCAACTTGATGAGCGGGTGTCACACCTTGGTGCGGACGACGGCCGCCGGCGCCCCCGGCATCGCGTGCGTCAGCAGGATTGCTCCGCCGGTAGGCGTGACCATGGTGATGGAAGCCTCGCTCCAGCGCGCCGCCAGCACCAGCCGCGGGCAGAACCCCTGCTGCAGCCGCAGGCCTGCGGCGCATAAACGATTCAACAGTCAGCTGGTGCTGTCTGCTGTGTCCGTGGAGTGGTGTGACCATTGTGAATAGACGCCTCGCTCCAGCGCGCCGCCAGCACCGGCTGCGGGCGGAACCCCTGCTGCAGCCGCAGGCCTGCGGGAACGGGGTCACTCAGTTAAATTGACGTGGTGTGCTGTTTCGGAGGGGTGACGTGACCACGGTAATGGAGGCCTCGCTCCAGCGCTGTGCCAGCACAGGCTGCGGGCAGAATCGCTCCTGCATCTGCAGGCCTGCTAAAAAGCACCCACCTGGCCCAAGGCTCGTTCTGCAAGTTGTCTGCAAGCCGCCTGCAACCTCCCTGCGGCAATCACAGTTCTCTGAAAATCCGACAGTGTCGCAGAGGACGAAGGGTGCCCCCACCGTCCTCCCGCCACACGGCGATGCCACCGCCGCGCTGGATTGCCGCAAAACGCCACTCGCGCCCGATACGCAGCGTCAGCAAGTGCCGCACCGCCGCGGCGGCTGGGCCACGGCCGTCGCCGCCGCCGCCGAATTCGTCCATTGCGGCGCCGTCCTCCGCAGCTGCTTCCGCCGTCGCCTCTGCTGCTTCCGGCTCCGGCAGCGCCAGCGTCTGCTGCGAGGCGCGCACGTCAGCGACCTCCAGGCCGGAGCTCTTTTCTGCGCTGCTGGTCTTATAGCTGCATTGAGACCAGGTGTTCAGGTTAGATCCTGAATGAAGATTGCATCTTGGTGTGATAGGGTCCCTGCCGCAGTCGGGTCGGTGGCTGTAGGGTGGGTGTACTACAGACAGCCGAGATCGGATTGCTGCAGCACTGCCAGGCGTGCTCAAGTACAATGCTGTTGCAATTTTAGTTCGTTTGTCAGCTGTTTAAAGATGCTGTCATTCCATTCGCTGACCTGGCCGGCCGCAGCTCGATCACGTGGGTGCGCACACGGCCGTCCGCATGGCCGGTGATCAGCGTCGTCGCATTGTGCCGCGAGGCGAATGCCGCCACCACCGTCACCGTGCCGCCGCCTGCACAACGCGGTTGAAGCACGTCGGGCTGGGCCATTTCGGTGAGCAACCTTCCGCCAATCCATCACCCACCTGAAGGTGAGCCAGCGCCTCGCAGGCCGCCCACTGCAAAACGCGATGGCCGTCACCGCTGCGACAGTTCCACAGAGCGGCAAACTGCACCAGGGCACGATCGTAGGTACCGCACAGGTCAGCATCCAAGGCCGCACCCGAGTCGAACTCGGCAAGCATCTCGCCGGTGGGCTCGAACAGTGAGACGATGCCGGACGCGTCGCCCAACACAAGTGCCAGGGGCGCATTACGGCCCGGCCGCAACGGCAGCAGCTCCTGCGGCATGGCGCACCCGGCCTCTGGCTCTTGGACAGCATTGTTGGCATCTTGGCAATTCGCATGAGGACTGCATTGGGGCTGCTTTGAGGCTTTTGACTGCGGCGGTTCGGGGTGCGGTCCACACCACAGGCAGCTGGGCGGAAAGGAGGCAAGTGCAGCAGAATGGATAAATGCAGATTGTAGCCCGCATCAGGCGGGTGCATGTCTTGTTGTAGCACATTTTCAGCTCACCTGCGCCGTCACGACAGCGTCTGAGCCCATGGCTGCGTGGAACACCATGTGATGGTCCCACGCGCGCCGCCGCAGGGCAAAGGTGCGCTGAAACAACGGCCCATCATCCTCATTCGTCATGTAGCTGGTGCCTGAGACCGCACAAACAGGGTTTTGGCGCTTGAGCTTGACAAATGATGTTCAAGGGCTCTGGCGGCAACCGCACCACCGCTGCTGCTGCCAAGACTGCATCCGCCGTCGGATAGAATGCGGGATACCCTAGGGCTCAGACAGAGCAAGCTTGCAGCTGCACTGTGGCCAATCTGCCGGCCTGACGGGCTGGCGCACCGCACAGCATCGAACATCTAGAAAGCGCCCGCCCACCTGACACAAAGTTGGTCAGCTCCTTGGACGTCGCCATGTGCAGTGCCTCCGCCGCCGCCTGAGCATACTGCTCGTCGCCCGGCGGCCGCCACGGCTCCGGCTCTCTGCCATCACTGCCCTCACCGCCATCGCCGCTGGACTCACCGGCGGCGTCACCCGTCCGGCTGCTGGACGCCTCATTGTCAACGGCCTGGAAGCGGTCCTGCTCGCCGAACATGCGGGGCACGAAGTTGAATTCGCCGGGCTCAGAGCACCCCTCCCCGCCCTCAGCACTGCATTCCGACAGGGATGAGCGCTCGATGCCGGGGTACAGCTGCTGCATCTCCTCCCAGCTGGGGCCCGGGTCGGTGACGGCCTCCTGCTGCTCGCAGCGCGAGCAGGTCAGCAGCGTGCAGGCCACCGACAAGTACAGCGCAACCCGGCATCGGACCATGACTGATCAGGAAGTGGCATCAGCAGCTGCGCTTGCGGGAAAGCAACAAGTAGTTTCTCATGGCTTTTGCATCGTTTTGATGCATCACCGCAAAGGCAACGATGATGCAAAAGCGCAAGGGAATGCGTAGTGAGGGGCCATTTGCAGCACCCCTGTTCCGAATTTGCAGCACTCCTGTCTGCCAGAAAGATTAGGTGAGCTGTGGAAAACGAGCAGCGGCGACTGGGCACGCACATTGCGCTTCGGTATATCTTCTCCATTTTGACAGGAGTTCGCCGTGATTCAGGTGCTGCAAGGCATCCTGACGGGAGCCTCGTGAGACCGGCGGCGCTGGAGAACCGACGCGTCCGGCTGTTTACAGGTGTCAGGTTTCAGCCGGGGAAGGCGCAGCAGGGAGACGCCGCAGCGCATGTACATGGGCATAGAGGCATTTGCCTGATATCCAGCCCGCACCACCGCATGGTGAGCGCTCAGGCGGGCACTGCACCTCTTGTCGCCCCCATGTCGCAGAACCAACCCCTACGAACCCCTACGAACGTCAGTACGAGCAGGCTTCGCCTGCCGCGCGGATCAGCAAACTCCAGGTATTCACTTGTATTTACAGGAGCCAATGTGTTGCACGTGAAGCGGCGTCTTTGCTGGTCGTTTTGGGACTGTCTGTCATGGAGAATGATGCCATCCGTGACGGCGCGTCACGACGCCTGCCTCGAGTTTGGTCGCGCGAACGGAGCCTGGAACAGCCGACAAGCTGCCATCATTCCCAACGCTGCCCCAGGGGCACCCACCTCCCCGGCTAGTCTGTGTGGGAGGTTACAGTTGAGTTTCAAGCACGTGCAGGTCGAATCGGCTTTGGGGATGGCGCCTGGGCTGCGCCGAGCAGCCTGGCCTGCTCACCAACAAACATGCTCCACCTGCGAGATGCGGGGCTGTTGCTAGTCAGTGCGCAGACTGATCAATCTCATTGACGCCATGCTGCGTCCTGCAGGCGGTGTGCAGAAGCCTACATGTGTGCTCAGCGCTCGTGGCCATTACACTGTTGGCAGCGGGCGTCAGCCCAGCCTTAAGCGATGAGCACGCAGCGGGCTTAGCACAGCATGCTGGCGGAGCCGCTGCCGCCCGGCAGCTTTTCACCGGCGGCGCGCTGAGGCACCGGCACCAGCGGGCGGTGCTGGCTACTTCAGCAGGTAGACTGGGCACTTCGACCCCCAATCTAGACGCTGTTGCATGACTGTCTCCGCACCTTGCGGCGGCTACATGCCGAATGAGACCTCTCCGCTTATGCCCCGCAGGCAACATGTGCACAGGCTGCACAGCGGGCTTCTGCCTGAAAGTTACGGGCTGCTCGTTCTGCGATGACACCAAGGGCTACCAGCCCGACGGCAACGGCGGCTGCACCAAAGGTGCGTCGCCTTGTCCTGAGCGGCGACGCCATCACAGTTGCCGGTCTCTCTGTTTGTGACATCCAATTCCCCCTGTGTGTTGCGAGGCGAACCGTGGAGCTGCCTGTCCGCAAGTTTGCAGAGTAGTGTGTCTGCTCTGCATAATGCCAATGCGGTCAGCCACACAGAACAAGCGCACCTGATGCTCAAACCATGCACGTGATTCAGGCACGCCGGCGGCGGCAGTGGCCAACCCGACGAATGCGCGGGTAGCGGCGACCGGCGTCAGCCGCACCTTCGCGCTGCACCCGCTGCTGTCCGCCAACGGCGTCATTGCCTCCAGCACCAGCGGCCCGGTGTTTGGCTTCGGCGACCCGGGGGCGCATGTGGCCGTCACGCTCACAAACGCTGCGGGCAGCATCATTGCCCGGGCCTCCGCGCTGGTCGACAGCAACGGCAAGTGGGTCGCGAGCCTGGGCAGCATCAAGACCAGCACGGGCTACACGCTCACAGCGCGGTCCGGTTCGGACACGCTTAAGTCCAAGAACATCGCCGTCGGGCAGCTGTGGCTGGTGTCAGGCCAGTCTAACGTGTTTGTGAGCCTCGGCGACATCGAGGGCGACGGCGCCCCCTGGGAGGGTTTAGCGGCGTCCGCACTGGCGACAGCGTCCAAGGACAAGGACTTGCGCCTGTTCAAGGTGCGCTGCTTCATGGTATGTGGGGTTTGCAACTTGCAGTCTGCCGTTGGTGGCTTCACTAGTGCCGGGTCTGATCCAACGGTTTGCGTGAAGGAGTATTTGCAAGGGGAATCGAATCAACGGGATCAAACAATAGTGATCCTTTTGCCTCTGCTGCAGGTGCCCACGCTGCAGTCGGCGACGCCAAAAGTGACCGTCGGCGCCGAGTGGATGCTGCCCAGCAAGGACGTCGTGGACAGCTTCTCCGCGGTCGCCTACCTGACTGGCTCGCAACTGCGCGCAAAGCTCAAGGTGCCCGTCGGCATCGTGCAGGCCTCATACGGTGAAACTTTTCTCTGGGGTCTCAGTTCTCGAAGATTGTCAGGTTATGGTACTGGGCCGCTGGTGCTGCAAGGCAACGCGCTGCCGAGCAGCAGTGGCAGCTGTGTTCGCGCAGCTGTGAACGCAAGGGTCATTGGAGTCCGGTGCATGTATTGTGGCATGAAGGGCATGTGCGATGTCGGGTGCGCACTGGTTCAAACTTGTGCATCCGAGCATGACAAGTGGATGCTGCATGACAGGTGAACGCTGCAAAGCTGTCAGAAGTAATCCCAAAACCCTCGCTGTCAAGCAACTTCGAGATACGTTGGTAATTTATGCCAACTAGTAAAACTCCAGCTAAGTGTTTTTCCAAAAGTCGCCCTCAGACCAGGACTGGTGGGTGAGGCTACACAACTCAAGCCCTGATGTCGCTGCATGCTGCCCGCAGGCGGCACCAGCATCGTGCAGTGGCTGCCGCCGGCGGTGCTGGCATCGCTGAGGGGCATTCCAACCACAAACCGCGTGGCGGTCAACAAAAACCTGTACAACTCCATGATCGCGCCGCTGCTGGACGCCGACTTCAGCGGCGTCGTGTGGTATCAAGGGTACGGTTGGATCCAGATGTCGTGGTGTGAGACCTCATGTGGTACGATAGTGATAAATGATTCCTGCCTGTGATTTCCTCTCTCAGCACCGGAGCGCTCACGTGCTGAACTGTGAAAATTGCTGGATTGTCTCATGGCCTTAAACAGAATTCCATCCAGGCCTGTCCTTTTGTACAGACCTTCATCTGTGCCTGAGTTCTGCTGCTTAACTGTTGACTAAGCCCAGCCAGCAGTCTTGCCCTTTCTTGACATGCGCTGCCCGAGCAGATGAGCATTTGGCACCACACTTGACCGATGGCTTCCATCGTTTCCGCCTATGGCGAATCAGAGGCATGCCCTTCCCTGTTCCGCAGTGATAAACAAGTTGCAGCTCCTTACTGGCTCATGTGGTGTCAATTGTCTGTGCGCCAGCGAGTCGGACGCGGGCCTCACCTTCGTCAACCCACTGTTCGCATTCTACGAGCAGCTGCTGACGGCGATGCTCGGGGCGTGGCGCTCTGCCTTCGGCAACGCGAAGCTGCCCTTCGAGATCGTGCAGCTGCCCAACTACAGCTCCCTGTATGCGGAGAGCGTCTACCAGCGGGTGCGGGTGTTGCACTGGCCCTTCGTGCGCGAGGCGCAGCGGCAGGTGGGGCTTTGTTGAGTTGTTTCACCTTCGTTGTGTGCCAAGCCCTGACGCTGTCAAAGATTCTCAGTGGAGAACTTATGGTGAGAGGGCGTCTACCAGTGTGTGTGGGTGATGCACTGGCCATCTGTGCGCGAGGCGCAGCGGCAGGTGGGCGCCTTCAACGCTTGCTGTAGTTTTGTGTCGCATACGGGCCACCTCAGAGCTGAATGCATGTGCAACCTGATCACAGGACACTGACCAGTTTCTGTGGTTTCGCGCCGCAGAGGCTGCCATTTTCCTTGATTGATGTGATGATGACGCGCCAATCTGAGGGTTGAAATCCCGGTCTGGACTCTGTTCAATCCTACGCACAGGTGGCACTAAAGGACCCGCTGGCAGACCTGGTGTCTGTGGTGGACCTCGGGTTGGATGTCTCCGTTCATCCGCCCAACAAGTGGGATGTCGCCTCGCGCCTGGTGAGGCGCTGCCTGATTCCCTTCCATGTATCTTGCCTTTGATGCCGTGCCATTGATGTCACTGTGCCTGTGAGGGTTTCCTGTCTGAAACTAATGGTGGCGATGCAAAGGGTAGGCTGGCTGCAGCGCCTGCGCTTCAGTGGCTTGCTTGTGGTCGGGCCAACCATGACCCTCAGCCAACTCCCGGCATTGGATCAGAGTCCCCACAGCGACTGGCAGCTGGGTGTGTAGGGCTCTCCGGCAACTGAACGGATGGTGTGGTGCGGCGGTGACACTATGTTGGCGGCTGCGTTGCAGGTGCGGGCGATTTTGAAGAATCGGTTCAACATGCATATGGGTGACACCGGGCCCACATTCAGGAGCGCCACATATGTCACCAGGTGCGGCGGCGGCCCTTCTGGTGGCATATGCGTATGCTTAGGGGTTTTGAGGTACTCGTATTTGAAATCATCCCGTTGAACTTGGGGGGCGCATTGGTCTGCTACCCTGGCTTCACGAGCTCTGTTCACGAAATCATGTGCACTGTGATTTCGTCTGCTGTGATTCCATGGTGTACTGTGACAGTGTAGCCTGAAAATCTCCGCCCCTGTGCCCTCCCGCAGGAAGGCGACGGTCACATTTGACAACGCAGCGGCGGGCTTTGCGGTCGGCAAGAAGGCCAACAACGTCGGCGGCATTGTCAAGCAGGCCCAGACCAGTACCCTCGTGTGCTTCGAGCTGGCGTACAAGGGGACCTGGTACAGCGCCAAGGCCAAGGTGGGTTTTACCTTTCCGTCATCATGTCATGTACGCCCCCTGGACATTTTGAGAAATCAGATCCCTGTTTCGCAAGAGGGCGCATGGGTCAGCGCCGAGGGCAACCTGATGGCCCTCGATAACCTGTTTGCCGCAAACATCTAGCTTGGCTCCTCTTCATGCACCCTCATCAGCCTCGTGACAAGCAACAGTCGGCCAGGGGTACCAGATTGCTCAGAAGATGCTAAGAGTTTTGTCATGCCGCAATGTGATCGAAGCATGGCCGCCTCTGGCATCTCGGCTGCCCAGGTCGCTGCACGAGAAGGTCCAGATCCGCTGAGGCGAGGCACAGCCGCATGCTCGCGGCCGCACCCGCCGCATGCGCAGCTGCTGTAGCGTCGCGCTTCCGCTGCCCCGAGGCACCTACCTGCTCGCCACCGATGTCGCCTGGCCGTGGCGACATGTGACCCTGCATGCGACCTGCCGACTCTGGTTATCTTGCTTCAAATTGCAGTTGTCGGGCAGCAAGGTGGTGGTGACGGCGGACAAAAACATCGGCAAGCCCACCGGCGTGCGCTATGGCTGGACTGACACGCCGCACTGCAATCTGTACTCCACAGGTATGTTCCTATCGTCAACTTGCTGTCGATTGAGATGTGGGCAGCTGTTGGGGTTTAAGGCAGGTCCAACATGCTGCACTGCAACCTTCACTCCATAGGTGTGTCAAGGTTACAGTTATTGAACATCATATGATTACATTGCAATCAATTGCTCCTCGGTGGATGTTGGAATGGATGTTTGTTGCGCCACATTGCAACCTGTAGCAGGCAGGTTGTTGCTTCCAGGAAAGGTCACTCGATGTTTGCTTGAAACAAGGCGAGCCCCATGCAAGCTGTGAGGGTAGCTGGATGTATCCCGGTGCAGCGTGAACGTGACGACGCACCACTGCAGCAATGAACTTTTGGTCTCTTGTCACAGTGCTGCTGCCGACGGTGCCATTCACGACCGACAGCAGCTTTGCGGTGTCGGCGCGCAAGACCTACGGTTGAGTCTACAGGCGCGGAAGACCTGTGGCGTGGCCTATGGGCGGGGCGGCGCCAGGCCAGGAAGACAGGCGGCTTCCCAAGCTGTGAACGCTGTGGGTGGCTGCTTCCCACGAGTGGCGCAGGCAGCGCTTGCGGAATGCTGGCGGCGGTATATTCGGGGCGGGCTCTGCGCCCTGAGCAGGCTCCTTTTTGTTCGGCTTGCAGCTAGCTAAGTAGGCAGGGCTGTTTGCTTGGTAGACCGCAGCGCTATTGATGCTGGGCAGACGGCAGGTGGCAGGGCAGTCGTTTGCTGAGGCGGCATCCGCCGCGGTGGCAGCGGCGCGCGCTCAAATCATTGGGATCAGTTCGTGACCAGGAACGGCCTTCGTGATATGCAGCGGAGGGCGCCCTCATGATGCGGCACTGAGCCCCGGCAGGATTATTTAGGTACGTGATATGCTAATGCAGGACGAGAACTGTTTTTTTGGCAGCACTGGCGCAGCCAAAAGCACTGGTGTGTATTGAATTGATACGCATGTATGGTCTAGAAGCTCTGGCGAAAATCCCGTAAATGTTGTGTGCAAGCACTGTGTGTTGTATATTTCGGGTGGATGTCAATGTAGTATCATAAATTACCCTGGCAGGTGCGGCACTTTTGGTATGTGAAACAAATTGGTATGTGAAATTGGTATGTGAAACAAGCAAAACTGGTATGTGAAACAAGCGGTAGCTAGACAGCACCGAATGACCTTCCAACACACCATCAATGTTTTAGTTCAAACAACGACCCAGGAATCGGCACCTCGATTGCATCTTTGCAACGCGCAGTTGCAGAACATCTGTCTTCAACAGTTTGCGACAATGCCATATGATGGT
>JAABUL010004537.1_pt1 | contig 18409 bp, 18 predicted proteins | sample 5559151 | NCBI WGS metagenome assembly JAABUL01 (sample SAMN10711876, study PRJNA513368) | rock metagenome | isolation source: Antarctica rocks | place: Antarctica: Victoria Land, Pudding Butte sud | reverse complement strand
TGACCGCGGCGACACATGCCTACCCGACCTACTCCGACGGGCTGTGGAAGGCCGCAATCGCACAGGTGCAGGTCCAGCTGGCCAGCGGCATCACCCGCTGCGCAACGCGCGCCATGGCCGCGGTACGGCGTTCGACGCTGCGCGCCAGGTAACCGGCTGCCTCAACAAAGAACGTCGCGCGGGCGCATCGCGAACTCGACCAGAGCAGCCCACGTCGCTGGCCAGCGGCAGCGGGCACGGCGGCATCCCGCTGCTGCGGTCAGTCAGGTCGCTGCTGCATCATCACTCAGGGTCTGACCTCCGCACCGCCAGCGCCCGCCGTTCCTGCCGCCGGTGCGCCAGCCAGACCAGCGCACCACCGGCAGTGCCCGACCAGCGCAGCACCGGCAGTGAGCGCTGCCAGCGCGGTGAGGGCGGTCCAGCACGGCCACGAGCGGGGCTCGAGAACCGTAGGCGCCGAGTGCGACGTGGGCGGTGGTGGCGGGCACGATGCCCAGCGCGGTCGCGGACAGGAACAGCCGCAGGCGCAGCGCTGTCGCTCCGGCGAGGTAGTTGACGACGGTGAACGGCACGACCGGAATGAGCCGGGCGACGAGGACGGTGAGGAAGCCGCGACGTGGCGATGCATCGTCGCGCCGGTGGCGATGCATAGGGTCAGGTCGTCGCCATAGTCCAGCCCGAGGCCGGCCGACAGCCCCTTCACGGGAGCGTTACCTCGATGCGCGCGGGCGCGGGCCAGTAGCTGCGCAGGCGGTAGTGCGCCTCGATCGCTGCACCGGCGTGCCCGGACCGCTGCCGGAACCACGCGCCGCCGGCGGGCCGGCCATTGACGGTGACCCGACGTCGAAGGCATAGACGTCGGTCGCTGCCACGTCGAACCAAGCGATGATCGGCATCCCGATGCCATACAAATCGCGGTCGTTCTCCAGCCGGGACACGTGCACCCCGCGGGTCGGTCCGGTCGGGGCAAGTGTCGTGGTGGCCGCTGGGTTGGACGGTCTCACCGGGTAGGTGTTGCGGGCGACGTGGGTGCGGTAGCGGTCGACGTTGATGCCGACGCGCCGCCCCCGGCCAGGCGTGAGGGGCGGCGGTGCACGCCGCCGCCAGTATCGCGGCGTCGGCGAGCCACGGGGTGGTCTTAAACGGGTGCAGCAGCCGGATCACCGGTCCCCCTGCGTAGTTGCGGTGCGGTGCGGTGCGGCCGTGGACCGTCCCATCCGGCTCACATTGCCGCGATAGGAGCCGGACATGTCTGTGCGGGCTGGCCCGTGTCAGTGGGCCGGGCGGATGAACGAACTGATCACGAACACTGCAGCGCCCCACACCGCACCGGCGGCGATCAGCATCATGCCGCTCAACCGGGTCAGCGCCACGAGAGCCCCGAACAGGGCGCCGTACATGGCCCCAACCATCATGTGGATGACCGCGCCCAGCACAGCAGGGCCGCCGTAGGACACGAACGTCGAGCCGTGCATCGCCGACTGGGCCGACATCATCCTGTGATTCGGCGTGATGAAGGTCGACGCGATGTGGTAGAGCGGGGTGAAGAATCCGGTGTGCTGGTAGGTCGCTGAGGCGATCATGGCGTAGCTGGCCATCACCATCGACGCGATGACCCCGGCGCCGGCGCCGAGACCGACCGAGCGGAGGAGACGGGTGGATGATGCGGTGGCGGGGTGAACGGCTGCGGTGGTTCGGGTGGTCATGATGTCCTCCGGGAGTGCCGGGTGAGTCGCCACATGCGTTGGCATCTGGGAAACCCGGTGGTCTTCCCATTGGCTTCCCATGGCATCCCGATCAACGAAACTCCATGGCCTACTGGGTGTTTCTGTTTCGGACGGTGCGCACGACGGCGTCGGCGAGGACGACGAGCAGGCCACCGCGGATGGCGGCGTCGGCGAGGTTGAATGTCGCCGGGTAGGGCGCGATGTGGATCCAGTCGATGACCGCGCCGTGGGCCACGCGCACGAGAACGTTGCCCAGGCCGCCACCGAGGGCGACCGCGAGCCCGAGCCGTTGAAGCCGGAACGCGCTCCGTGCCAGCCACAGCGCTACCGCAACCGTCGCCGCGACCCCGGCCAGCAGAACCAGCACTGGGTGGGAGCCGCAGAGGCGAACGCCGCACCGCGATTGTTCAGCAGGGACAGGGTGACACCGAACGTCGCAACCTTGCCGCCGTTCGGTAGGGAGGTCCAAGCCCACACGGTGCTAGCGACGTCCACCGCGACGACCACAGCCGTCACGGCCACAGCCTCCCACCGCCCGGGTGAGGGTGATGTCGCTGAGCCTCGGGTCGCTGCAGCGGATCTGCTGGTCATCGGCGCAACGGCCGGGTGAACCACCACGCCGCGATCGCGAGCACGTCGATGCCCCAACTGATACCGCTGTGCCCGGAGCGGGCCAGTAGCGCGCTGGTCACGATGAGCGCGATGGTAGGCGTCCAGGACAGCAACCACCGACCCGGCAGCTGCCCGGCCCGGCGTGACACCGGGGCACCAGTGGAACCGGCCAGCTGCGCCACCCGGGCGCCACTCGGGTTGGTCAGAACCGCGGTCCCGACCCGGACGGTCGGCACGGTCTCGTTACCGCCGTTGGCCGCCCGGACCTGCGCGCGGGCCTCCTCGTCCTCCCAGATGTTGCGCCAGCTCGCCTCGACACCTCGGCGGGACAGGTCGGAGCGAAGGGACGAGCAGTAAGGGCAGCCGGGCCGCCAGAAGACCTCGACATCGACCGGCGCTGCGTTCTCGGGAGAAATGCTCACCACACGGGAACCCGCAGAAGGCAGCGAATCCTTCCCGAGGTGGGATGGCCACCGGCGCTTCGGTGGACCGCGACGATGTCACCTCGACCGCCGGCGGCGTCTGGGGGGGTGTCACGCATCGGGTGCCGGCAGCGCCAGCAACGAGGCGATGACAGCGTCAAGGGTGGGAGCGCTGACATCGGCGGGCGTGAACGCCGGGGTCGGCTGGCCTTCCAGGCGCGCGGCCACCAGCCGGTGGCCAGACCGGCGCCGTGCGCGCCGTGGATGTCCGAGGAGTGGACGGCAACTACCGGCAACGAGCGTGACCCGCTCGGCCGGGACGCCCACCGCGCGTAAGGCGAGCTGGTAGGGGGCGCGGGACGGTTTCCACGCCCGAGCCTCGTCGATCGACAGCACCCGCTCCACCAACGTTGTGAGCTCAGCCCGGTCGAGGAAGGCCTGGGTCGTGGCGCGGTGACCGCGGTCGTCGGCCGCCGCAGCCGGATCGTCTTCTCCCCCGCTGCCGGCATGGCACTGCTCGCGGGGCTCGGCCCTCGCTTCGGCATCTTCGACGCCGGTCAGGAATCGGGCAGGGACCCCAAGTACACCGTCGTCCCCCAGCGCGAACGCTTGGAAGCCCGCAACAAGCAAGAGCGCAACACTTTTGCCGACGTCCACTGAACCTCACCCAGGGTCGGTCAGCGTCAAACGTGTCGCCGTCCACCTAACCACCCTTAAGTCGAACCGGGCGCCAGTGCTGCCCCGACTGGACCTCGGCCGACACGCCCACGGTGCCGATCAAGTAGAGGAAGCAGTGACATTTAGCGTGCGGACCGACAACCGCAGGGTCCGCACGGACACGGTCAGACCGTGGAGACCGACCCGCCGCTCTTCCACTGCGCCCACGAGAGGTTCCAGTCGCCGTAGCCGTCCCACACGGGCATCGGTGCGCCGCCGGTGTTGACATAGACGGCGACGTCACCGATCTTCGCGAAGTTGAAGTACTGGTGGGCGGCGACGACATTCAGGTTCGTGCATCCGTTCGAGGTACTCCGCTGCCCGATGTTCCCGCCGTTCCAACTCGCTGCGTGGATGAACTCACCGGAGTTCGTCAGCCGCACCGACCACGGAACCTGCAGGTCGTACAAGTCGCCGGGGGTGGTGCCGACCATGCGCTTGACCTTGTCCCGCTCCATCAGCACCTTCGTTCCGGTGAAGGTCGGCGTCGACGCCTTCCCCAGGGACACCGGGAAATCCAACTTCACCGCTCCGTCGGTGGTGAGTGTTAGCCGCTCTGTGGCACCGTCGACGGTGGTGATGTTCTTCGCCCCGGTGTTCATCTTCAGGGTCAGGCTGTCGTTGAAGACCATGCCGGTCCCGGCGGACAGGCCCTGAATGGGCAGATCCAGGGCGATGGTGGCGTGCGCCGGCCAGTAGCCCTCGAGGCGGTAGTGGGCCTCCAGCGGATAGCCGCGACGAGTTCCCGACTTCTGGAAGAACCAGGCACCCGCTGCCGGCACGCCGTTGACCGTCACCTTCGTGGCCGTGGCGAACGATTTCCCGTCGGTGATCTTCTTCGACAGGTAGGCGATGATCGGCATGCCGACGCCGTAGGTGCGGCCATCGCTCTGATAGAGCCGCACATGAACCGGCGCGCCGGTCGGCGCTGCCGATGAGGTGGTTGAGGCTGGGGACGAAGGCGGGGCCGCTGACGAGGCAGCCGCAGAGGAGGGTACCGCAGAGGAGGGGGCGCCGGACTGCGCGCTTGATCCCGCAGTCCCCGCTGCAGTTGCCGAGGCAGTGGAGGGCGCTGCTGACGGCAAGATTGCCGGCCCGGACGCTCCGACTGACGGAACGGCGTCGGCGGTGGACGTCGATGTCATGGTCACCACGGTTTGAGATGACGTCGATCCACTACAGGCGGCCAGGAGTGCCTCGACACCGCCGAGGCCGACGACCGCCAGCAGGGTGCGGCGGGACAATGGACGAGAGCTCATGGGCGGCACCTTCGATCTGCTCCGGACATCTTGTTGATTGCTGTTGGCAGGCCTACCTCGGCCAGTCGGGTCTGTACGGCGTCCAGACTGGCCAGTGTCTCCCCGACGTCGAAAACGACGACGTCGGGCCTCACCGTGTTGGGCCGGTCACGGCGTGAGCTCCGCAGCGGCGGGCAGGTCGAGGTCGGTGCGGGCGTAGTGGTTGAAGTAGTTCGTGAACAGGTTCACCGCCAGGTGGGCGAACGCCTCCGACAGTTCCACCTCGCTCCAGCCGGCCTGCAACGCGGCGCTCCATGTCGCGTCGGACACCTCGCCGACGTTGGCGGCGGCTTCGCGCACAACAGCCAGCAGCGCAGCGAGTTTCGGGTCGAACGGCACGTCTTCGCGGCGGATCGCGATGGTCTCGGCCTCGCTCAGGCCGGACTTGATGGCCGTGGGCGTGTGCGCTGCCTGGCAGTAGTCACAGCCGTCCTGCGCGCTGACCGCGAGAGCGATCGCCTCCCTCGTGCGGGCATCGAAGCTGGACTGCTTGGCCAACGCGTCGCTGATACCGGCATAGGCGGCGAGCACGACCGGCGCGGTGGCCATTTCGGCGTGGACGTTGAGGAGCCTGCCCGTGCGTCGGGTCAATCGCTCCAGTGTGGGGCGGGCCTGCTCCGACGCGGTCTCAAGGGTCTGAACGGGGATGCGGGACATAAATGATCCTTTAGCTGAAAGACGGGGTACCTATACGGGAACCCGGTGAGCACACCGGTTCCTTCCCGTTCGGGACAGTGATCTGTCAGGCGTCGTCACCACATCATGAGCGGCCTACCCTCGGCCTCAGGAGCCGGGCAGCCCGGGGATCGACCAGCCATGCGCACGGGTGGCACGGAAGGCGACGCGAGAGCATGTCCCAGCCGGTATCGCACGGACTGGATCACCCTGCCCAGGCACTGGCAGGGGGTGGGCCGGTGCGGTCGGTGGACGTTTTGATCATCGGCGCGGGGCAGGCCGGTCTCGGTGTGGCGTACTGGCTGCGGCGCATCACCGGCCTGCAAATTCAGGTCATCGAGCAGAACACGGTGGGCAATAGTTGGCTCGAACGCTGGGACAGCCTGCGCCTGTTCACGCCGCGCCGGTTCAGTGGGCTGCCGGGCATGCGGTTCCCGGTGGGTGCGGACTTCCCCGACAAGCGGGAGGTCGCTGATTACCTGAGCGGCTATGCCGAGCGGTTCGCGCTGCCCGTGGAGACCGGTCACCAGGTGCGCCGTCTGTGGCAGTCCGGCGGCCTGTTCTATGCTCGGACCGATCTTGCCGAGTTCCGGGCGCGGCACGTCGTCGTTGCTGCCGGACCGTTTTCCCGGCCCTACCTCCCGCCGGCGAGCGCCTTGTTGGATGACGGGGTCTTCCAGTTGCATTCCGCCGCCTACGGTCGCCCCAGCGACATCCCCGGGGATGAGGTAGTCGTCGTCGGCGGGGGAAATTCCGCCGCACAGCTGGCTGTCGAGCTGGCGCGCACCCACCGCGTGACGGTGATCAATCCTCGCCCACCGTGGTATCTACCGGTCACGATGCTCGGCGTGGACCTGTACTGGTGGCTGTACCTGACCGGGACGCTCAACGCCCGCGCGTCGTCGCCGGTGTCGCGTTACGTGCGACACCGCGGGGATTCCATCATCGGAACCGAATTGCGACGCGAGGTTCAGTCCGGCCGTGTCCGCCTGATCACCGGACGCGTCACCGGCGCCAGCGGGCAGGACCTGACGCTTTCCGACGGGTCGCACGTCCGCGCGCGGAGTGTCGTGTGGGCCACGGGCTACCGGTCGGATCTGCACTGGCTTGATCGGCGTTCGTGCACTCGGTGGCCGATGGAAACGAGACGGTTCCCCACCCTGGTGATCGACGGCCGGGCAGTCGTCAAATCGTGAGCCGGGCGAGGTCGTGGCCGCGATCCGCGGGCGGTGAAGCGTTGGAGAAAGAGAAGCTGCGCCTAGCGGGATGAAATCGGCCCGCCTACCGGGTTTCGGACTTGTGACTCTTGCAGGCACCAGCTCATCAGGACGACGAGGCAGCTCCGCGACCGGGAAGGGCCGAACCGCGCGCGTCTTGCGATCGGCGTGGCTGCCCCTGGCGGCAGTGGGACGTGCCGTTCGGCGACTCGACGCTGCCACCTCGATGGTCGACGCGGAAGCGCGCGCGGCGCTGGATCGCCGCTGGGCGGGGTTGCCCGAGCGGGCTCGGGTGCCTGAGCAGGTCGTCGGTAAGGCGTTCATCGGTTGCGAGGGCACGCACGGCGTGTTCCCTCGCTGCAATTTCACCTGCAGTCCCTGCTACCACTCGAGCGATGCGAACCACGTGCGCGTCGATGGCGGTCACACCAGGGCGGCGGTCGAGCGGCAGATGGGGCTGCTGCGCTCGACGCGCGGTCCCCACGCGCATGCGCAGTTGATCGGCGGTGAAGTCAGCTTGCTCGACGCTGACGACCACGCCGCGGCGCTGCAGGTGATGGAACGCTTCGGGCGGGTACCGATGAGTTTCACGCATGGCGACTTCGATTACGACTACCTCGAACGCATTGTCCTTGACGCGCAGCGTCGCCCGCGGCTGGACAAGATATCCTTCGCGGCGCACTTCGATATCACCATGCGCGGACGCCGGAGCGTCCCGCGGCCGCGGACGGAGCGGGACCTCGATCAGGCCCGCCACGATTTCTGCGCGATGTTCGACCGTTTGCGATCTGAGCACGGCGTGGCCTCGTTCCTCGCGCACAACATGACCGTCACCCCCGACAACCTCGACCAAATCCCGGACACCGTCCGGGCGTGTCGGTCGGCGGGGTTCCCCATGCTGTCTTTCCAGCCCGCGGCCTACATGGGTGACAGTCGGCGTTGGCGTGAGGACTACCGGTCCTTCGGCTCGGACGAGGTGTGGGCTCAGGTCGAGGCCGGGATCGGTGCACGGTTGCCGTGGCGTGTCATGCGGTACGGCGACGACCGCTGCAATCGCACTGCTATCGGCGTCTGCTTTGGTCAACGATGGGTTCCGCTGCTCGATGACGCCGAACCCGCGGACCTCCAGGTCCGCGATCTCTACTACCAGCACTTCGGGGGCGCCAACATCGGAGCGTCGGCGCCGGCATTGTTTGCCGCCAAGCTGTCCCGGCTGCTGATCCGGCGCCCGGGCCTGGCCGCGGTGGGCGTCAGATGGGTGGGGCGGCTGGTTCGGCGCGCCGGGGGCCTGAGCCGGGCGATCGGCTGCGCCCGTCGCCGCGAGGTCCGGCCGCTGACGTTCGTGATGCACAGCTTCATCGACGCCGACGCGGTCGGTCCGGCCTGGGAGCTGATGCGCCGCGGTGAGGCCAGTGACGACAGCCGGGTCCGGGCGGCGCAGGAGCGGCTCGAGGCCTGCGTCTATCACATGGCACATCCCGAAACCGGTGAACTCATTCCCGCCTGCGTGCAGCATTCGGTCCTGGATCCGGCGGAGAACAAGACACTGCGGAACCTGCTACCGGTGATCCAGCCGTGACTACAGGCATCAACATTTCGGGCGGCCGGGCATCGGCGTCGGGCGTTTCTCCCGGCCACGTGGCGATTCTCGGCGCCGGACCCATCGGTTTGGACGCGGCACTGGCCTGCGCCGACGCGGGGTGGAGTCACACCATCTACGAAGCCGGCGACCGGGTGGGCGCACATGTCCGTGCGTGGCAGCACGCCTCGATGTTCACCCCTTGGAGCCTGAATGTCTCCCCGCGTATGCGCCGACATCTCGAGGGCGCCGGCCGGTTCGTTCCCGACGGGGAGACTGCGCCGTCCGGTGTGGAGCTGCTCGACGACCTCATCGAGCCGCTGGGCGCGCTGCCGGAGATCCGCAGTCGGCTCATTCTCCAGGCGCGCGTCGTCGCGGTAGCGCGAGCGGGCCTGCTGAAGCACGAAGAAATCGGTGCCGCGACCCGGGCGTCTCGACCCTTTCGCCTGATGATCGACACCGCCGACGGAGAAGCAGCCGGCTCCGCTGACCTGGTGCTCGACTGCACCGGCACCTACAGCGTTGCCAACACGCTCGGCGACGGAGGAATCCCCGCCCTCGGCGAACGCTGCACGACCATCGTGCGCACGCTGCCTGACACCAGCGACCCACTTCGCTGGAGGGGCGTCGTGGTGCTCGTCGGCGCCGGCAAGTCAGCCCAGACCGCCGCCCGGGATCTCAGCGCCCTCCCCGACACCCGTGTCGAGTGGATCGTCCGCGCCGAACATCCGGACTGGGGGCAGGTCGAGAATGACTCCCTTCCCGGTCGGCAACATCTCGTGGAGTCCTCGCACGCGCTGGCTCGCGGCGACAACGACCGCGTGACCGTGCGCACCGCGACGCACGTGGCATCGCTTGAGCAACAGGCCGGCCAGGTCCGTGTCGGGATCGCGACCTCGTCAGGTCCGATCACGTACCTCCAAGCCGACCATGTCGTCGGCCTCACCGGCTACACCGGCGATGCAACGCTGTACCGGCAGCTTCAAGTGCACGAGTGCTACGCCACTGCGGCGCCCATCGCGCTGTCAGCGGTCCTGTTGGGCGCGCAATCAGGTGACTGTCTGGCGCAGCCGGCCGTCGGCTTCGACGTCCTGCGTAGCCCGGAACCGAATTTCTACATCCTCGGATCGAAGTCATACGGCCGGCTGAACACGTTCCTCCTCCGGTCGGGGTACCAGCAGGTCTCCGACCTGGTCGCTGCGTACACGTGACGCAGCTCGCGACACCGCCTCGACGGCTACGGCGACTGGAACGTGCCGTGGCCGGCGTGGAAGGCCGGTGGGATACTGAGACCGCGGCGGGACCGGTGACAGTGATGAAGCGGCACTCACCGTCGCGCCGTGCAACCATGCGCCGACCGGCCTGGTCCACCTATCGGCAGGTGCTCGCGCTACTGATGCACGGCGCCGCCGTGCGGGTGGGCGGACGGGTGGGCGGACGCGTCGCCCCGGCCGTCGGCACGATCCTGTCCGCAGCCAACCAGGGGATCGGTCATCGCCGAGGGGCACAGCACCTGGGCCACGTGGGTTCGGGTGGTGGTGAACTACGGGATTCCCTTTGTGGTCGCCAGTGCCGGCTATCTGGCCGGGTGCCGCACACCAACCGAAACCCACGCCGACAACGAAGGACAGCCGTGAGCACCTACATAGCCACCCTCAACGACACGGTGATCGCCCGCAGCGACCAGACGGTGCTCATCGAAGGCAACCGCTACTTTCCCCTGGACTCGGTCCGCGAAGAGCACTTCACCCGAACCCGGATGAAGTCGCTGTGCCCGTGGAAGGGGGTCGCCAGCTATTACACCGTCACTGTCGCCGGGGGCGAGCACCGCAATGCCGCCCGGACCTATCGCCACCCGTCACCGCTGGCCCGAAAGATCAAGAACCATATGGCGTTCTGGGGCCTGATCTCGGTCACCGAAGAATGAGCGATCGCGGTATGGGTCGGCCCCGGGTGGTTCGTCGCGCGGTTGAGCTGCGGCAGGCCGTGGCAGCCACGCGTGCGGTTGACCCGCAGACCGTGGCCGCCCTGGAACAGCGGTGGCAGACGCTGCCCGAGCACGTCCGCACGCCGGCGCAGACCCTCGGCCGGCACGCCGTCGGTTGCGAGGGAACGCACGGGATGTTCCCTCGCTGCAACCTGCCCTGCACCCCGTGCTATCACTCCCGCGAAGCGAACCGGGTCCGGGTCGACGGGCGACAGACCCTCGATCAGGTCCGCGCCCAGATGCGGCTGCTGCGCTGCCGGCGTGGACCCTACGCGCACGCGCATCTGATCGGCGGCGAGGTCAGCCTCCGTCCACCGGACGGCCACGCGGAAACACTGCTGGCGACGCGTGCGCAGGGCTGCGAGCCGATGAGCATGAGCCACGGCGACATCGACGCCGACTACCTCACCGCGCTGATGCTCGGGCCGGACGGTCGGCCACGGCTGCCGCGGGTCTACTTCGCCGGGCACTTCGACATGCTGATGTTCGGCCGCCGCGGCATCGAACGCCCACCAGACGAGACGCCGGCGCGGGTCCTCGCCCGTCACCCGTCGGTCGCCGTAACCTTCACCGGCTGGCTGGGTCGCGAGCTGAGCCAGGTCGGGATCAGTCGGCTGGTGGGACATCACCGCATCCGACCGATAACCTTCGTGATGCATTCGTTTATGGACGCCGCCGATGTCACCGCAGCGTGGCAGGCACTACAGGCCGGCACGGCGAGCAGCGACCCGCGCATCTTCGCCGCCCAGCAGCGGCTGCAGGCCTGCTCGTATGCGATGGCGCACCCCGAAACCGGGCAACTCGTCCCCGCCCGCGTGCAGCACAGCGTGCTGGACCCTACGGAGAACGCCACCTTGCGGCACACTCTGCCGCTGCCCACCGTCCGGGCCCGGGCGAAAAGCTGATGCGCGCCGGCGTCATCACGGGATCTGGCTTCTACGGCTGGGCGGCGTTGTCCGCCGCACGGGCCGTCACGGTGTCGACCCGCTTCGGGGACGTGAACTTGACCGAAGGCACCGCGGGTGACATCGACATCGTTCATCTGGCCCGCCACGAAGCCGGTCACGCACGGCTGTCGCATCAGGTTCAGCACCGCGCCAATCTGAGCGCGCTGCTCGAACGCGGCGTCGACTTCGTGCTCAGCCTGACCGTCTGCGGGGCGCTCGACCCTGGCATCGAGCTCGGCTCCCTCGTCGTCTTCGACGACCTCTACTTCCCAAGCAACCGCCTCCCGGACGGTTCCCCTTGTACTTGGCACGGCACTCCCGGCGCACCGGAACGCGGACACTGGATCTTCGACAAGCCGCTGAGCGAACCCCTTCGCCAGCACGCCATCGCCGCAGCCCACGAACTCGACATTGCTATGGTCGATCATGGTTGTTACGGCCACGTCGACGGCCCCCGTTTTAACAGCCGCAGCGAGATCGCGATGCTGGCTGGCGCCGGGGTGTCTGCGGTCAGTCAGACCGCCGGCCCGGAGATCGTGCTCGCCGGCGAGGCCGACGTGCCGATCCTGCTGCTCGGCCACGTCACCGACTACGCCAACGGCGTCACCGACGCCCCGCAGCCGGTCCAGGCGTTGATCGAGCGGATGCACGCCAGCACCGAGATCTTCGCCCGCGTCGTGAATGCCACGCTGGCCCGCATCCAGACCGTCCCGCCGCCGGTGGGCGTCAACTACCGGTTCGGCACATGAGCGAGCCGACGACAGTCGTGATCATGACCCGGGCGCCGCGGCCGGGGGCGGTGAAAACCCGGCTGGAGCCACTGCTCGGCGCCGCCGGCTGCGCTCGCCTGCAGCACGCCCTGATCCTGCACACCGCGACGACCGCGCGCCTCGCCACCCCGGGCGCAGTGCACGTCGCGGTCGACCCGCCCAACGCGGTCGCCGACCTGCGGGCACTGCTCGACCCGGCCGACACGGTCTTCGCGCAAGTACCTGGCCACCTCGGTGCCCGCATGGCCGCAGCTGCCGACCGCGCGTACGCGGCCCGCCCCGGCCCGCTCGTGGTGATCGGCACCGACGTCCCCACCCTGACGGCGGCGCGGATCCTCGACGCCCGCCGGCTGCTCGACGCCGGCCACGACGTCGTCATCGGGCCGGCGCTGGACGGCGGCTACTACCTGATCGCGCTGGCCCGCCCCACACCCGAGATGTTCGACATCGACCCGGACCGGTGGGGCGGTCCGCTCGTGCTCGCCGCCACCATCACCGCCGCCGAGGCCGCGGGTCTACGCGTTGGACTGCTGCCGGCGCTGCGCGACCTGGACACACCCAAGGACGCCCACGCCCTGCGGGCGGATCCGGCGATGCCCGCCGCGATCACGGCGCTGCTGAGCCCCGGCGGGGTCACCCCGTGACCTTTCCACTGCGCCCGCACCCGCCCAAACCTGACCCGGACCTGCGCCCGCCACCTCCCGCCGCCCGCGTCCCGTCGGTGTCGATCATCGTGCCCGCGCTGAACGAAGCCCCAATCATCGGCGCCGCGCTGGCACGGCTACGCCGCGACTTTCCGACCTGCGAACTTTTGCTCGTCGACGGCGGCAGCCACGACGGCACGCCCGAGATCGCCGCCCAACACGCCCGCGTGGTCACGACCGCGCCGGGGCGGGCACGGCAGATGAACGAGGGCGCCCGCCGCACCCGCGGGGAGGTGTTGTGGTTCATCCACGCCGACACCACCATCGCCGCCGCCGCGCTCGACCAGATCCACGCGGCCCTGCACGACCCGGGCACACTCGGCGGCGGACTGACGCTGCGCTTCGACCGCCGCAGCCCGTCGCTGAACTACCTCGCCCGCGTCTCCACCCTGAGAGCGCGACGGCTACACCACATCTTCGGCGACCAAGCGCAGTTCGTGCGCCGCGACAGCTTCGAACGCCTCGGCGGGTTCGCGCCGCTGCCGCTGATGGAGGACTTCGAGTTCTCGCGCCGACTGCACCGCTACGGGCGCACGGTCGTGTTGGACGCGACGAGCACGGCGGCATCGCGGCGCCTCACCACGCACGGCACCCTGCGCATGATCGCGTTCATGCAGTACCTGAAGGTGCTGTACCTGGCCGGGGTGTCCCCGGAGCGGATCCGGCGCCGGTACGACGCCGGCCCCGGACTGCGGCTACCCACCCTCACCGTCCCGTCCACCAACCAGGACCACCCGCCAGCACACCAACCACGTTCGTCGAAGGGGATGCCCGATGCCGACTGAGAACCCGGTGCCGATTCAGGCCAGTGTGGGGGAGCGGCTGGACCGCGTGCCCTGGCAGCGGCTGCACACCACCATCCTGATCGCGCTCGGCGCCGGATGGCTGTTCGACTCCTTCGAAGTGCAGATGTTCAGCAGCGCCGTCGGCCCGCTCGGTGACCACTTCGGGGCGAGCGTGTTCGAGCGGGACGCTGTGCTCGCGGTGTGGCTCGGCGGGATCCTGATCGGAGCGGCCGCCGGGGGCCGGCTGGCCGACAGGTACGGGCGTCGCCGCCTGTTCGTGGCCACGCTGCTCTGGTACGCCGGGTTCACCGTCCTGACCGGGCTGAGCCCGAACCTGGGCTTCGTCTACGGGTTCCGCTTCCTCGCCGCGCTCGGCGTGGGTGCGGAGTACGCGATCGTGAACGCAGCGATCGCAGAGTTCATGCCGGCCCGCGTCCGCGGCAAAGCCAACGCGCTGGTGATGAACTTCTGGCCCCTTGGCGCGATCCTGGCCGGCCTGCTGGCCTACTTCGCCCTGGACACGTTGGCCCTGTCCAGCGCGGTGTCCTGGCGGTACATGTTCGTCCTGGGCGGGCTCGTGGCACTGGTCGTGCTGTTCTTCCGCCGGCGCATCCCCGAGTCACCCCGCTGGCTCGCCTCCCAGGGCCGCACGGCCGAAGCCGAGCGAGTCGTCCAAGCGCTAGAAGGCGTACCGACGGCATCAGCCCTTGGCAGCGGGGCTGACTCTGAACCGGTGTCCGCCCCGACCTCTGAACCGGTGTCCGCCCCGACGACGCGGTCCGTACTTGCCGAGCTGGTGCGCCACTACCCGGGCCGGCTGGCCCTGGGGGCGGTCCTGGATCTGGCCGAGGCATTCGGCTACTACGGGCTGTTCGCGTTGATGTCGGTCGTGGTGCTGCCGCAGATCCACATCACCCAGTCCGGCATCCCGATCTTCTACATCATCGGCAACGTCGGCGCCCTGGCCGGCGGCCTGATGATGGCCAGCGTGTTCGACCGGGCCGGGCATCGGCGCACCGTCGGCGTCTGTTATCTGCTGTCGGCGATCGCCGTCGCGGTTCTGGCTATGGCTACCCAGAGCGGCAGTGCCGTGTGGGTCACGCTGGCCTTCGTCGTCGCGAACGGCGTGGGCACCGCCGCGTGGACGTCGGCCTACCCGACCTTCACCGAGTTGTTCCCGACCCATCTGCGCGGTGTCGGGGTCGGGGCATCGGTCGCGATCGGCAGGATCGGCGCGATCGTCGGCACCCTCGCGCTGCCTACCATCGCCCAGGACCTCGGCGCGGGCGCCTCCTACCTGCTCGTGGCGGCGTTCTGGCTGATCGGCGCGATCGCCATCGGGGTCGCGGCGCTCTGCGGCGGGCACGATCCGTCGCGGCGCGCGCTGGAAGAGGTCGCCCCGCTGCGCGCGGACCCGGTACGGGCATGAGCACGCGACCCGCCAAGCGGCCCTCTGACCTCTCGCGAAGAGATGACCGGCAGCTTCTGGGTGGGCGAGCGTGCGCGTCGGCGCCGACGCCAGGAGTCCAACGATGCGGATAGCGGTGTGCGGGGGTCCCTACGCCAATCCCTATGCGCTGCGCGCGTTCATCACCGACGCCAGAGCCCGTGGCTGCGAACGGCTGTTCTGCCTCGGTGACCTGGGTGGGTTCGGCGCCGAGATGGACGCCTTGTGGCCGCTGCTGCTCGACGCCGGGATCGAGTGCATCGCGGGCAACTACGACGTCGCCCTCGCGCGCGGCGACGCCGACTGTGGTTGTGGCTACCGCGACCCGCGTGACAACGAGTTCGCGCAGCTGATCTATGACCACACCCGCGTCCACACCAGCCCGGAGTTCACGGCCTGGATGGGCACCCTGGCCACCGAACGGCGTCTGTCGATCGGCGGCGTCGAGCTGCATCTGGTGCACGGCTCCACGGTGGCACTCAACGACTTCTGGTGGGAATCGCTGCCCGAGGACGAACACCAGGCCCGCGCCGAGCTCAGCGGCGCGGACGTCATCCTGTGCACGCACAGCGGGCTGCCGTGGCAGCGGCGCATCGGTGACACCCTCGCGGTCAACGTGGGCGTGCTCGGCAAGCCGGCCAACGACGGCACCCGCAACGTCTGGTACGCCGTGCTGGACATCGAGGACGGGAACGCCCGTGCGGAGCTCGTCGCCCTGGACTACGACTGGCAGGCCCAAGCCGCCTCGATGACCGCCGCCGGGTTGCCGCGCCCGTTCGTGGAGACCATCGAGACCGGCTGGTGGACCACCTGCCTGGAGGTCCTGCCGCCACGCGAACGCTCGAGGGGCAGTTACCACCTGTACCGCAGTTCGCTGCCTGAGGGCTTCGCCCCGCCGATGACGGCTGGGGCGCCCCGGCGGCGGTCACCGACGTCGGCGAGTTGCCGGTGATCCCGCTGTTCGGCTCGCCCTACTTCCCGGCCCGGATGTGGATCTACACCAACTTCCACTGCAACCTGGCCTGCGACTACTGCGCGGTGGCCTCCTCACCGAAGGCGCGGGCCCGCAGCCTGTCACTCGAGCAGTTCCAGGGCCGGGTCGAGGAGGCCGTGGAGGAAGGATTCACCGAGCTGTATCTGACCGGCGGTGAGCCGATGTTGCACCCCGACCTGCCGGCGATGCTCAGATATGCCGTCGACCGACTGCCGACCGTGCTACTCACAAACGCGATGCTGCTGCGCGGCGCACGGCTCGAGCGGCTCCGCGGTCTGGCCCGACATCCGAATCTGGTGATCCAGACCTCGCTGGACGGCGCCCGCGCCGCCACCCACGACGCGCACCGCGGCCGCGGCTCCTGGCAGCGGACCATCGACGGCATCGCGACCGCCCTCGACCTGGGTCTGCCGCTGCGGGTCGCGCTCACCGAGACACCCGAGAACACCAGCGAGATCGGCGAGGTGGCCGACCTGCTGGCCGACCTCGGGATCACCGGCGACGCGTTCGCGGTTCGCCCGATGTTGCGCCGCGGGTTCTCCGAGCAGGGCATGGACATCGGCGAGGACGACACCACCCCCGAACTCACCGTCACCGCCGACGGGTTGCATTGGCACCCCGCCGGCGCCGACGCCGACACCAGCCCCGACATGCTCCTCGTTCAAGGCCAGGCGTCGCTGCGCCTCGGTAAGCAGCTGATCACCGAACGGTTCTTCACCGCGCGCCTGGCCGATGGCAGCATGCCGCTGCCCTACCGATGCGCGATCTGAGCCGCGCGCGTTGGGTACGCCGATTCGGGCGGCTCGCGGTCATCCGATTCGGTGTGCTGCTGGTGTTGATCGCGGCCGGGACGATCACCGTCGTGGTGCTCGGAGTGCCTGACGCCCACGCGTTGCGGGCCCGGTTCGCTGACACCGGGATACTCGGAGCGGTCGCGTTCGGTGGGCTGTACGCGGCGCTGACGTTGACCCCGGTGCCCGCGGCCGCCCTCACGATCGCCGCCGGGGCCACCTTCGGATTGGCACGCGGCGTCGCGATCGCCGCGGTCGCGGCCACCCTCGGCGCCGTCGTCGCCTTCTACCTCGGCCGCAGCCTCGGCCGGGCGGCGGTCCAAGCTCTGTTCTCTGGCCGACTCGACGGGCTGAACGCGCTGCTGGCGCGACGCGGCGTACTGTCCGTCATTCTCGTCCGGCTCGTCCCGCTGTTTCCCTACGCCGCCGTGAACTACACCGCAGGGCTGACCGGGGTCAGGACCCGGGACTACGTCATAGGCACAGCGGTCGGCATCCTGCCGGCCACGGTTGCCTACGTCGCCGTCGGTGCGTACGGTTCACGGCCCGGGTCATTGCCCTTCGTGGTGGCGATCGGCGCGCTCGTGACCGTGACCGCGGGCGGGCTGATCGCCGCTCGCCGGCGCAGGCGCCGCGACGCGGCCGGCAACGGGTCGCTCTCTCAGCCCGGCTAGCTTTCACATGCCGCACGGGTGGTTAAGCTGGGTAATCTTGTCGTGAGCACACGTGCCGGCGCGAGCGCGGTGCGCTCGACGTCACGGACCCTGGCCGTTCGCGTCGTAGAACGCGGCGAGCGGCAGGACGTTGCCGCCGCCGAAACGCGTCATGCGATCCGCTGCTGTTCGAGCCGCCGACATCCTGGGCCAGTGCGACGAACGCCCCGCCCAGGTGGTGGCGTTGGCGCATGTAGTCTCCGGTCTCCAGCGAGTCCACGCCGACGAAGTTAACTCTGCGATCGCGACAGGAACGACCGCCACCGAAGGCGGCCAAATAGCCGACCGAGCTCATCGGTGGGGACGCAACCCGCACGCCGGTAGGCTGGCGCGGCACGCGGCGTTCGTGGCCGTGCTCAGCGGGAGAGCCATCGTCGACGCAGCCGACCCAGGGTGTTCGTGACTGCTGCGACGACGGGTCGGCGCAGTCCGTGCTGGACGTCGGCGATCGCGGCCTTCCACACTCCATCGCCGTAAGTAGGGTAGGCGTGCATCGCGGCCGCGAGATCACGAACGTGCAGTCCGTTGCGGGCGGCGAGCACGAGCTCAGCCAGCGATTCACCGGCGCGTGGGCCCACGATCGTCGCGCCGACCGGATGGCCCTGGTGATCAGCAACCAGGCGGGTGATGCCGCGGGTGGTGTCCTCGGTGATCGCGCGGTCGATCTCGTCGTGATGGGTGTCCAGGACCCGCAGCAATCGAGACCCTTGAGCGTTCGCAGGGGAGACGCCGAACGCCGCCACCTCCGGCTGGGCGAAGGTGACCTCGGGATCGTGGCCGTGTCGACGCGCCGGCGCAGACCTAGTGGTCTGTCTGTGAATGATCTGGTTCAGGGCAGCGCGTCCTCGGCGGACTTTGGTGATGATGTCGTCGGCGTTGGCTTTCCAGATGAAGGGTTTCGGGTTTTCGTTCCAGTGTTGAGCCCACATGGTGATCGCGGTGGTCAGGTCCGCGACGCTGGTGAAGACGCCGCGGCGTAGGCGTTTATCGGTGAGTTCTTTGAACCGTCGTTCGATGAGGTTGA
>JAABUL010004536.1_pt1 | contig 18412 bp, 21 predicted proteins | sample 5559151 | NCBI WGS metagenome assembly JAABUL01 (sample SAMN10711876, study PRJNA513368) | rock metagenome | isolation source: Antarctica rocks | place: Antarctica: Victoria Land, Pudding Butte sud | reverse complement strand
TCGGCGCCTTCATGGGCCAACTCGACGCCAGCATCGCCCAACTCGTCCTGCCCACGCTGGAAACGACCTTCCACGCGCGCCTGAGTCTGGTCGATTGGGTCGCCCTGGCGTACCTGCTCGCGCTGGGCGCCACCCTCCCCATCTTCGGGCGTCTCGCCGACATGGTCGGACGCAAACTCCTCTACACGGGTGGCTTCCTCGTCTTCGTCGCGGGGTCGGCCCTCTGCGGCTTTGCCCCCACGCTCTCCGTGCTGATTGGGGCGCGCGTCTTCCAGGCGCTCGGTGCGGGGCTGCTGCAGGCCAACAGCGTCGCCATCATCGCGGCGGCGGCCGGTCCCACGCGGCGGGGTCGCGCCCTCGGCTTCCAGGGGGCCGCCCAGGCCATCGGGCTCTCCGCCGGTCCCGCCCTCGGCGGCCTGCTGATCCAGAGCCTGGGCTGGCGCTGGGTCTTCTGGATCAATGTGCCGGCTGGCTTGCTCGGCGCGCTGCTCGGCTGGTTCGTTTTGCCGCAAACGCAGGGGCTGCGCCGGGACCAACGCTTCGATGGGGCAGGCGCGCTGCTGCTCGCGCCCGCGCTCACGGCGCTCCTGCTCGCCGTCAACGAGGGACGACGCTGGGGCTGGACCTCGCCGCTGCTCCTGGGGTGCGCCGGGAGTGGGCTCGTCCTGCTCGTCGCCTTCGTGTGGCGCGAGCGCCGGGCCGTAAATCCGCTGATCGATCTGCGGTTGTTCAGTGTGCCGGCCTTCACCGCCGGGAATCTGGCCGGCCTGCTCTCCTACGGCATCCTGTTCGCCCTGTTCTTCCTGCTGCCGTTCGATCTCGAGCGCGGCTATGGTCAGACGCCGCTGGAAGCCGGCCTACTCTTGACGGCTGTGCCCCTCGCCCTGGGCCTGGTCGCGCCGGTGAGCGGGCGGCTCTCGGAGACGATGGGGGCGCGGCCACTGACCGTGGTGGGCATGCTGCTCGTAGCCGGGGCGCTCACGGCACTGGCCCTGCTGCTCACTGGGCGTGATGCGACGCTCCCGTTGGTCATTGGCGCGCTCGTCGTCTTCGGGGTGGGGCAGGGCCTCTTCACGGCGCCGAACAACAGCGCGATCATGGGAGCGGCGCCGACGGAGCGGCTGGGGGTCGCGGGGGGCGTGCTCAACGTCACACGCACCCTGGGCACGAGCCTGGGGGTGGCCGTCGCGACGGTCGTGTTCGCGGGTCGCCTGGCCGTGCTGGCCGGGCATGCGATCACGACGGCCCAGGCCCCGCGTGTGGCCGTCGTGACCGGGGTGCGCGACACCCTCGTCCTGTTCGCTGTGATCGCCGTTGTGGCGGCTGGCATCTCCGTCGTGCGCGGGCACGTCCCGGCGCCCTCCGCTGCCACGCCTGACCGCCGGCCTTGAGGCGGTCAGGCGCGGCAGCGGAGGGCGTGGGATGCAGGGGCGCCGTGGCGACGCGGCATGGTGGTCAGGCCACCACGTCCAGCCTCCACCGTCTCGCCCGGCGACGCGGGCCTTACACCCGTCCGCGCAACATGCCGTACCAGTACATCGCTGGCAGCCCGTACGCCTTGAGCAGATACATGCTCTGGCGCTCTTTGGTCTGGTCGAGGGGGAACGTCTCCTTCGGCGTCAGGTTGTAGTCGAACTCGGCCAGCACCAGTTTGCCGTACCCCGTCACCAACGGGCACGAGGTGTAGCCGTCGTAGGTCGCCAGCAGGTGGACCCCCTCATGCCGCATCAGCGTCAGCAGGTTGGCGGCCACGACGGGCGCCTGCTTCCGGATCGCCGCCCCGGTCTTCGACGTCGGCAGCGCCGCCGCGTCGCCTAGCGCGAAGACGGTGGGGTAGTCGGGGTGCTGCAGCGTCCTCTTGTCGGCTTTGACGTAGCCCTTCGTCGGCCCGGCAGCCGTCTCGGCGAGCGGGCTGCTCTTGAGGAAGTCCGGCGCGCTCATGAAGGGCGTGACATGCATCATGTCGTAGCGCAGTACCACCTCGCTGTCGTCCTCCAACCCGTGGAACACGGCCTCGCGCGCTTGGGGCCGCACCTCGACCAGGTCGTGCCGGTAGCGCGTCTCGATGCCCTTGCGCGCGATGACCTTGTTAAGCGTCTCGGCGTACGCCTTGACCGCGAAGATGGTGGCCGTCCCGGAGATGAAGGTGACGGTGCTCTTGGCGCGCACGCCCCGCTTGCGGAAGGTGTCGTCGGCCAGGTACATGATCTTCTGCGGCGCCCCGCCGCACTTGATCCCCGTGCTCGGTTGTGTGAAGATAGCCTGTCCCCCCGTGAAGCCCTGGATAGTCCGCCAGGTGCCCTCGCACTGCTCATAGGCGTAGTTGCTGCACAGGCCGTTCGCGCCCAACGCCAAGTCGAGGCCCTTGATCTTCGTCCAGTCGATCTGGATGCCCGGCGCCACCACCAGGTAGTCGTAGCCGACGGTGCGGCCCCCATCGGTCTGGACCGTCCGCGCCTCCGGGTCGATGGCGCAGACCCGCTCCTTGATCCAGCTCGCGCCGCGCGGGATGAAGCGCTTCTCGTCACGCCGGGAGGCTTCCTTCTTGAAGACGCCCCCGCCGACCAGCGTCCACAGCGGCTGATAATAGTGCGCCTCCGAGGGCTCGATGATCGCGATGTCGGGCGTGGGGAGGGCGCGCGTGAGTCGTGCCGCGACCGATATCCCGCCCGAGCCGCCGCCGATGATGACGACGTGATGGTGTTCCGTCCCACCCCGTGATCGTATCTCCATCTGATCCTCCTCCGCCACGCCCTCCGGCGCGGTCCTGATTCTCCTCGGGCCCGACGGCCATCGTGGTCGTCGCGACACACCCATCCCCGTCCTCTCCGCGCCTTCCGCGGAGGCTCCGACCGTCGCTTAGGCCCTGGCGCCGACCGGTGTGGGGGCTTGCGCGGCGGTCGGCAAGCCCGCCCGCGCCCACCCGCTAAAGCCGCCGGGAACGTTGTACACCTGGTAGCCCGCGCGGGCGAGCAGGCTGGCCGCTGCAACGCTGCGCAGGCCGCCCGCGCACATCACCGCGACGGGCTGTTCGCGCCGAATCTCCCCCAGGCGCGCGGCCAACTCGCCCAAGCGGATGTGCCGGGCCACAGGCACATGGTCCACGTCCCACTCGCCGGGATCGCGCACGTCGACCAGTTGCAGCGGAGGGCTGCCCACCTCCAGACGCCGTGCCAGGTCCGCCACGTCGAGTTCCGCCAGCGCCTCCACCGGCCGTCCCGCCGCCACCCATGCGTCCACGCCGCCCTCCAGATAGCCCACCGTGCGGAAACCGACCGCCGCCAGCGCGATCATCGCGCGGCGGCGCTCCTCCGCCGTCTCGACCACGAGCACGAGCGGCGCCCCCGGCGCCGCGAGCATGCCGACCCGCGTGCCGAATTGCCCGTTGGTCAGGGCCACGCCGAAGGCGCCGGGCAGGTGGCCCGCGGCGAACGGGGCTGGCCCGCGCACATCGAGCACGGCCGCCCCGGCGGCGACGGCCCGCTCCACCCCGGCCGGGTCGAGGGCCGGGAGCGCGTCTGGGTCGACGTCCACGTCGGGGGTCAGTCCCAGGTTGATGCGCTTGACGGTCTCGTAGTTGGCCGGCTTGGGCGGCAGCCCCACCGTCATGAACTCCGCGAACTCGGCCACTGTGCGCGGCGTCAGGGCCACGTTGTAGCGGCGCTCGAAGCCGATCGTCGAGCTGGCCTTGGAACTCATGGCCCGCCCGCATAGCGAGCCCGCCACATGGCCGGGGTAGACCTCCACCCCGTCGTCGAGATGCAGCAGGCGCTCGAACAGCGAGTGGTGGAGGTGCGCGGCGAGCCGATTGGCCTGTAGCGTCGCCGCCTGGTCGCGCAGGATCAGGTCGGGGCGGCCGGCGTCGCCAATAAAGAGGGCGTCGCCGGTGAGCACGAACCACGGCTCCGCCGCGCGCGTGAGGTCCTCGACCACGACGCTGATGTGTGCGGCCGTGTGGCCGGGCGTCTCCACGATGAGCAACTTGAGGTCGCCGACGTCGAGCACGTCGCCGTCGTGCAGCGGCTGGAAGGGGTAGGCCGCCTCCACGCCCGCGGGCAGACAGATCATGGCTCCGGTCGCGGCGGCGAGGCGGCGTCCCCCCGACACATGGTCGGCGTGGACATGGGTCTCGATGATGTGGGTGATGGTTAGGCCCTTCTGCCGGGCCGTCGCCAGGTAGGGGGCGCTGTCCCACTGCGGGTCGACCACGGCGCAGCCCGTGTCGCCGCCAACGATGTATGAGGCACAACCCAGGTCGTCGTACATGATCTGCTGGAAGTACATGCGCACGCTCCTTATGTCGTTTCTCGCGCCCCGACCGCCCGGCCGGCCACCACATCCACGTCGCTCCCACTGATGGATGGCGCGCGTCTCCTGTTCGATAGCGTACCGCACGGCGGCCGGCGCGCCTATCCCCCCCCAGGGTGATTTTGGCGCGCAGGCGTCAGCGTCAGAAACGGGGCGGCGGCTCGCCGAGGCTGATCAGGCCGAGGCGCCAGGCCGTCAGGACGGCGTGCAGGCGGTCGCCGTCGTCTAGCTTGCGCAGCACCGCCTTGACGTGCGTGCGCACCGTTTCCTCGCTCACGAAGAGGCGGCGTGCGATCTCGTCGTAGTGGGGGGTGAGGACCATGACCTGCAGGACCTCCAACTCGCGGTCGGTCAGCGCCTCACGCGGCGGCCGTGGGAGCGACGGCCGCCCGTGGGTGAGCGTCGCGACCGCGCGCGACGCCACGAGCGGGTCGAGATAGAAGCCGCCGTCGAGCGCGACACGCGCCGCGTCCAGGAGGCGTTGCGCCGCGGAGACTTTGAGCAGGTAGGCGTCGACTCCGGCGCGAATGAGCGGGACCAGTGTGGGATCGTGGCGGATACCGGCGAGCAGGACCAGCGGCGCGTCCGGGTAGGCCGCGCGGAGCGCCCCGATCGCGCGCATGAGGGGGCTGGGCGACGGCCCATCCACCCTGTCGCCAGGCGTGAGCGGTCCATCGCTCGCGGGGGAGGCCGCAAGCGTGGCCATATCGACGACCAGCAGCCGGGGCTGGAGGCACGGGGCGTGCAGCGCGTCGCGGAGCGTGGGCGTCTCCCAAATAGGCGTCAGGCGCGCATCGGCCGCGAGCACATGGGCGAGGCCAGCGCGCGGGATCTGGTGCAGGTCGAGCAGCAGCGTCGCGACCGGCACGGGAGCGGCAGCGGTCGTGTCGCGCGACGGAGGGGAGGGCATCGGCTCACCGCGCGATCGGCAGGCCGATCGCGTTGCCCCACTCGGCCCAGGAGCCGTCGTAGTTGCGCACGGCTGGATACCCGAGCAACTGGCTCAACACGAACCAGGAATGGCTGCTGCGCTCACCGATGTTGCAGTAGGTGATGACCGGCCGGTCGAGCGTGACGCCGGCCGCGCCGTAGAGGGCGCGCAACTCGGCAGCCGACCGGAACGTGCCGTCGGGCCGCACGCAGCGCTCCCAGGGGATATTGACGGCGTCGGGAATATGGCCGCCCCGCAGCGCCTGTTCCTGCGGGAAATCGGGGTTGTGGAGTTGCTCACCCGAGAACTCGCGGGGCGTGCGCACGTCGACCAGGCGGACGCCGGCGCCGGCGTGATCGGCGCCACGGAGGGCGCGCTCCACATCGGCGCGCAGGGCGCGTACCTCCGGCTGTGGCGCGACGGCCTGATAGGCCGTTGGGCGCGGGCGCGGCACGGCAAGGGAGAGGGGGCGCTCCTCGGCCAGCCAGAGCGCGCGGCCCCCATCCATCACGCGTACGTCGGGGTGGCCGTAGAGGCGCAGGAGCCAGAAGGCCCAGGCCGCGAACCAATTGTGGTGATCGCCGTAGACGACGACGGTGTCGGTGGGTGTGATGCCGAGGGTGCCCATCAGGCGCTCGAAGGCGTCGCGCGCGATGATGTCGCGGCGGATGGGGTCTTGCAGTTCGCGCCGCCAACTCATGGCCACGGCGCCGGGGACATGCCCCTGCCCGTAGAGCGTCGTGTCGATGTCAACTTCGACGACACGGACGGTGGAGGTGTCGAGGTGATCCTCCACCCAGGCGGTCGAGACCAGGGCGTCGGGATGGGCATACCCGGTCGGAGTGCGCGCGGTGTCGGTTTGCATAGCTGTTCTTCCTCCCCTTGCGACATGACAATAACAGGGGACCGTGATCGGTGTCTCGCGACATGACGATGGAACGGGACACGGGGCGGTGTCTCGGCCGGCGATCGTTGGCCCCGCGTCGTCAGGGTTGGTCATACAGCGCGACGAGCGAGAGTTCTGCCATCGGTCGTTGTCGTGTCGGAGCCCCCCGCCTTAGCCCAGGGGGACGATGAGGTGGTTGTGCGCCGTCACGCCGGGTTGCCCGATGACCGGCCCGTGCGCGCGGCCGTCGCTGTCCCACACGAGCACCACCGCCTCGGACAGCGTCAGGCACGGCGCGATGACACTCGTTTCAGTCCAGGTCCCGGACGGTCCCGTGATGAAGCTGCTGCCCCGCCCATCCGGCGCGCCCAGCGGCGTGAAGCGTCGCGGCCCTTGCACCCGTAGGTGGACCACGAACAGGCTGTACGCGGCGTGCGGAAGTAGGTCAGTGAAGCGGCTCACCAGCGTCGATGACCCGCCCCGACACGTCAGCGTCGCCGTGCCACGCGCCGCCTCCCAGCGGCCCAGCGTCACGCCCAGGGGCCGTCCCAGCGCGTCCAGAAGCGGGGTGGCCGCCGGATCCGAGGCGAGCACGGGCAGAACGCCCGCGACGTGCCGGATCATCTGCGGGCCGATCCCGCCCGCCGATCCCGGCGCGGCGACGAACATCTGCGGATCGATCACCCGCGGCTGCCGCGCCTCGCGCGAGAAGAAAACAGCGTGCAGTTGGTACGCGTGGTAGGCGGAGGCTATGCCTGCGGCGCGTGCGGGCGGCGCCGCCACGGCAGGGGCTGTGAGCAGCGCGGCGGCGGCGCCGACGCCGATAAGATGACGGCGCATGCGTGGTCCGATACCAACCTGTGTCATGGATGTCTCCTCCCTCGTCGATGATGTGTGTGGGGCGTGTTCGGTCGCCCACGGCCCGTCTGTTGTCCGTCGTCGGCGACGCGCTCTACGCTCGGTCGCCGTGCGTGGTCACGTCGCCCCGCGATCGCCCCAGAGGGCGCGGGCCGCCGCGATCACCAGAGCCGCGGCCAGGAGCATGATCAGGACCTCCAGCGTTTTCGAGATCAGCCCGGCGCGATACGGCCAGGTCGTGAGCACGTCCCGTAGGTGGTCCCCCACGGCGCCCAGGAACCAGATCACGCCGACGACCAGACTGATGAGATAGCCCGACCGCCGACGGTGCGAGGCCAACGCCAGGCCCACCATCTGCGCCGCGTAGCCGATGGCGAGGCCGAACGCGGCCGGGAGCAACCCCAGATGGAACCGCGCGGTGATGCCATAGTGGAAATCCTCGATGCTGTGCGGGAGCGTCACCAGCACGCTCGCCACGGAGAGCGCGAACAGCCAACGCACTGCGGGCGGGAGGGGGCGAGGGTGCGCCTCGTTCCCTGGTCGTGTCGTCGGAGCCCAGGCTCGTTGCGCCTGCGGGGTCACGGACTGGCTCATCATTCCCCCCCTCTCATCACGCCGTGTCGCGCCTGTGGACGATGGGCGTGTCGCGCCTGTGGACGACGTGCCCGCTGCGGCCCTTCCTCTCATCGTACCGCATGCGTGGCGACGGGGCCTCACCCCCCAGGGTGATTTCTCACGCGGGGCTTTCCCCTGACGAGACGACGCGCTCGCCAGCGCCCCACCCCCAGTCCCCGTTCACGATAGAAAATAGGCCAACGGCTGGTGTTGACCATCGCGACCTTAGCCGGCCGCGCGCGAGGCGCTCCAGATCCGCCGTCCCGTGCACATAGCCCCGGACGATCAGGCGGATACGGCCGCCCGCGTCAAGGGCGAGGGTGGTCGGCAGCAGGTCGATCCCGTAGACCTGCGCCAGACGCCCCGGCCCGTCGTACAGCACGGGCGGGTGCGCGGGATGCGCCCGCAGGTAGGAGCGCACCAGCGCCGGCGTGCCGTACTCCTCCAGCGCCACGACACGCACGGAGGGGTGTGCGGCGGCGAAGGCCGCGATCAGGGGCAACTCGCGGCCGCAATACCGGCACCAGGTCGCCCACACATTGAGGATCGTCGGGTGGCCCCGCAGCGCCCCGATCGACAGGGCGTGGCCGTCGAGCGTCGCGATCGGGACATCCGGCGCCGGGTGCCCCACGACGGGCGCGGGCGCGTCGAGCGCCCCGCTCCCAACATAGTAGACGACGCGATCGGCGGCCAGCGCCCGGTTATACCAGGCCGTGCCCAGGCGGCGGCCGAGGGCGAACGAGAGCGCCGTCACCTCCACCTCGGCCCGCGCCTCATCCGGGCTGATCAACCCGCGGCGTTCCAGCGAGGCCAGGCCACCAACCGAGACGTACTCCTGCTGTTGGAGGACGCGCGCCCGCGCCAGGTCGGCCGGCGCGGGGACGATGCGCCGTCGTGCGCCCTCCCGCACGATGACGCGCTCGGCGACGAGTTGATCGATGGCGGCGTCGGATGACGCGCTCGGCGACGAGTTGATCGATGGCGGCGTCGGTGGGCGGGACAGGGACGCGCATGGGATCGTTCATCAGGGGCAGGGCATGCAGGAGGCGCAGGCGGCGCTGGTAGGCGACCATCGTGATTGGCGTCCCGGCAACGGTGGCCGCCAGGCCTGACGGGGCAGCGGTGGAGCCGGGCGACGTGGTCACCCCGGTCAAAGTGGCGACAAGAGTCAAGAGGATGACGAGCGGGCGGAGGACGGACATGGGCTCTCTCTCCTTCATACGGCGTGAGCTAGGGGGCGCGGCCGAACGCGGCGCGGGCGAGCGTGGCCCCGTCCACGGTCGCTTCCTGATGCAGGATGATGCGTCCGGCGCGGTTGACGATGACGGTGGTGGGCAAAGCGCGGATGACGAAGGACGTCATCGCACCGGACGACGGGTCGAGGAGCACCGGGAAGGGCGCATGGTAGGCGCGCACAAAACGCAGGACGGACGCGCGCTCCTCGCCGACCGCGTCCACCCCTAGGAGGATGAGGCCGTGGCGTTCCAGCGACCGGGCGCTCTGGACGAGCGCCGGCATCTCGACGCGGCAGCCCTCGCACCACGTCGCGAGGAAGACCAGGGCGACCGGCCGCCCGCGCAGGGACGACAGCCGCACCATGTGCCCCTGGAGATCCGGCAGGCGCAGAGCGGGGGCCTGCGCGCCCACGCCGGGTCCCGTCAGGCCGGTGGCCGGATGGACCGCCGGGCGCAGCGTCAGGAGGAGGCCACCTACACCCGCAGCGAACACCAGGAGAGGGACCGGCCGCGGACGCCGGAGATGGGGGCGCGGCGCCCGCGCCGTGTCGGTCATCATCCGCCCCTCCCCCTGCTTCGTGTGGGATTGCTCTCCCCCCTCCATAGTATACGGTACAAGGGTACTGTATAAAGGTGAGCGGGAGAGCGCGACAGGGCGGCACGCGCGACGCTGTGGCCGTGCACGCCGTGGCGCAGGCGCCGTGGTCCCCGTCTGCCGACTGCTTGACATACGGTAGGGGGGTATAGTAAGATATGAATGTCACAGACAGAGGGAGACAGTGCAGGATGGAACCACGGGTAGACGACGCGATGGCGCAGGACCTCCTCGATCGCCTGGCGCGCATCGAGGGGCAGGTGCGTGGAATCAGCAAGATGGTGCAGGAGCGTCGCGCCTGCGACCAGGTGCTCATGCAAATCATGGCCGCGCGGGCGGCGCTGGAGAAGGTAGGGGCGGCGGTCGTGACACACAACATCGACGAGTGCCTGGCCTTGCCGCCAGAGCAGGCGCGCGCGATCCTCGCGCGCCGCGTCCAGCTCCTCACCAAAGGATAACGAGATGAGGAGTGTGGCGGTCTCTGCATCGACGCGCCCTACACGGGGGCAGCCGGGTGAGGGGGAGGGCGCGGCGGAGCAAGCGCACGGCGTCCTGTCGTGCCTCCGCTGTGCCGCGCACGCACGATCGCGCGTGGAGCAGGAGCGGGCCGGGCGCCTGCGGCAGGTGACGGCGGGCGGCTGAGCGCCGCGCGTCGCGGGCGACCGTGGGTCGCCCCTTTTTTGACAGCAACACGTACAGTACAGGGGTACGGTACTAATGGTGATCGGTGACGTCGGAATACGCACAAGACAGCACCACGATAGAAGGAGACGATGATGGGATTCTTGAAGACACTGTTCGGGCAGACGGGGACGGGCGCCACGGCGCAGACGGCGGACGTGGACGTGCGGGCGGCGCGGGCGCTGCAGCAGCAGGGGGCGCGGCTGATCGACGTGCGGGAGCCACACGAGTTCGCGGCGGGTCACGCCACAGGCGCGCGCAACATCCCGCTCGGCCAGCTCGCCGGGCGAGCCAACGAGTTGGCGGATGCGGAGACGGTGCTGGTGATCTGCCAGAGCGGCAACCGCAGCAAAACGGCGCAGGGACAGCTGGCCGCGCGGAACGTCGCGGACGTCCGCAACGTGAGCGGCGGCACCAAGGCCTGGCGCGCCGCCGGCCTGCCGGTCGAGTAGTCGACGATGGATCATGTCACGCTCACCCTGGCCTTCGGCGTTGTCGTTGGCCTCGCGCTCGGCCTGGTTGGCGGGGGCGGCTCCATCCTGACCGTGCCCATCCTGGTGTACGCGCTGGGCGAGAGCGTCCACCTGGCCACCGGCACCTCGCTTGCCATCGTCGGGGCCAACGCCCTCATCGGGGCGTGGGACCACGCGCGCGCCGGTCGCGTACGCCTGCGTACCGCCCTCATCTTCGGCGGCGCTGGTATCTTTGGCGCGTTCGCGGGGACCTACCTGAACCACCTGGCCTCGGGGCGGATCATCCTGCTCGGCTTCGCCGTGCTGATGCTGGCCGCCGCCGTGGCCATGGCGCGCGTCCGTCTGGGCGACCGCCAGGGCCGCGCGACGCTCACCAGCGTCTCGCCACGCGTGGTCGGGGCTGGCCTCGCGGTCGGCGTCCTCACCGGCTTCTTTGGGGTCGGCGGCGGCTTCCTGATCGTGCCGGCGCTGGTCCTGGTGCTGGGCCTGCCTATGCGCGCGGCGGTGGGCACCTCGCTGCTCGTGATCGCCATCAACTCGGCGGCCGCGCTGCTCGGGCACCTGCACGGCGGCGTCGACGTGGGCGTGACCGCGTTGTTCATCGTGGGCGGCACGGTCGGTTCCATCCTGGGCAGCCGGCTCTCCGGCCGGATCGACGAGGGCCGCCTGCGCCTGGGCTTTGCCGGCATGGTGGTGCTCGTCGCCCTCTACATCATCGGGCGTACCCTGCTCGGCCACGGCGCGACGGCCTGAGCGGAGGGTGCCGAGGGCGTCACGCAACGAGGAACGGGTACGACGCCCATCCCGTACGACAACGATCAATCACACGGAGGACACCATGTTTTTTCGACAACTCTACACCGATCAGCTGGCACAGGCCAGTTACCTCGTCGGCTGCCAACAGACGGGGGAGGCCCTCGTCGTCGACCCCACGCGCGACCTGGACCCGTACCTGCACCTCGCCGCGAAAGAAGGCCTGCGCATTGTGGCGGTGACCGAAACGCACATCCACGCCGACTTTGTCTCGGGGGCGCGTGAACTCGCCGCGCGCACCGGCGCGCGGCTCTACCTCTCGGGCGCGGGGCCGAAGGAGTGGCAATACACCTACGCCGCCGAAGCGGGCGCGACGCTGCTCCGCGACGGCGACTGCTTCAGCGTCGGGCTGGTGCGCGTCGATGTCCAGCACACGCCCGGCCACACCCCTGAGAGCCTCTCGTTCCTCGTGACCGACACGGCCAGCGCCACCACGCCTATGGGCATCGTCACAGGGGACTTTGTGTTCGTCGGCGACGTGGGCCGCCCTGACCTGCTAGAGAAGGCCGCGGGCCTGGCCGGCACGACGGAGGGGGCAGCGCGCCAGCTCTACCGGTCGTTACGGTCCTTTGAGCTGCTGCCGGAGTACGTGCAAGTCTGGCCGGGGCACGGGGCGGGCAGCGCCTGCGGCAAGGCGCTCGGTGCCGTGCCGCAGAGCACCGTCGGCTACGAGCAGCGCACCAACTGGGCGTTCGACCCCCTGACGGAGGAGCGCTTCGTGGAGCGCGTGCTGACCGATCAGCCGGAGCCGCCCCCGTACTTCGCCCACATGAAGCGCGTCAACAAGGAGGGACCGGCGCCCGTGGCTGACACCCCGTCGCCGGAGCGGCTGGACCTGACAGCACTGCGGGCGGCGCTGATCGCGGGGACGCCGATCGTGGACATCCGGTCGGCTGACGCCTACGCGGCGGGCCACATCCCCGGCACGCGGAGCCTCCCGCTTGGCCCCGCCTTCCTGACCTGGGCCGGCTGGCTCCTGCCCTATGACCGCCCGCTCGCGCTGATCGGGGATCAAACACAGGTCGACGCGGCGGCGCGCCAACTCCGCCTGATCGGGCTTGACCGTATCGCTGGCTCCTGGACGCCCGACATCCTCGACACCTGGACGGCACGTGGAGGCGCGCGGGCGACACTCGGGCGCACCGACGCGGCGGGCCTGCAGGCGCGGCTCGCACGAGGAGGTGTGCGTGTCCTCGATGTGCGGACGCCGGCGGAGCACGCCGCCGGGCACATCGCGGGCAGCATGAACGTCCCGCTGGGGACGCTGCCCCAGCGCCTCGCGGAGATCCCAACTGACCAGCCGGTCGCGGTGCATTGTCAGGGCGGGCTGCGCTCGGCCATCGCCGCGGGCCTGCTCGACGCCCAGGGCCACCCCACCGTGCTCGACCTACAGGGCGGCTTCGGCGCCTGGCAACAGGCGGGCCTACCGGTGGAGCGGGGGGCTGAGGCCCCCGCGCCGGAACCGGCCGCCGCCGCGGTCTAGGCCCGCGCGCGACAGGCCGGAGAGGCGCCGACGCACACGCACACACGTCCGACAGCCGGCCCTAGCCGACCCTCTCCCGCCAGGGCGTGTCACGACGCACGCTGTCGCTGGAGACCACAGCCGTCGTTCTTGTCGATAACCGTCCGCTAGATGACCGTTTGATAGAGAGAGATGAGGAGATCCATGCCCACAGCCCACAACCTTCCCGCCGTCGTCGATGCCCCGACCGTCGCCGCCCTCCTGGAGCAGAACGCGCCGTTACACATCATCGACGTGCGCACGCCCGCCGAATTCGAGACGGTGCACATCCCCGGCAGCTACAATGTCCCTCTGGACGCGCTCCCTGAGCACCGCGCCGAGTTGCGCGACGCCCTGCGCGCCCCCGCTGTCTTGGTGTGCCGGAGCGGCGCGCGCGCGCGCCAGGCCGAGGGGGTGCTGCGGGCCGCCGACCTCCACCGCGTGCATGTCCTCGAGGGTGGTATCACCGCCTGGGAGGCGGCGGGCCACGCCGTCCGGCGCGGCCGCGAGCGGTGGACGCTGGAGCGACAGGTCCGTGGCGCGGCCGGATCACTGGTCCTGCTCGGCGTCCTGGGCGGCCTCCGCGCCTGGAAACCCCTGACGTATCTGGCCGCGGCCGTTGGCGCGGGGTTGACCTACTCCGCCGTGAGCGACAGTTGCGCCATGGGCATGATCCTCTCCCGGTTGCCCTACAACCAGGGCGCGCGCGGCGACGTGCGCGCCGCGTTGACCCACCTGGCCGCGGCCGACTAGGGGAACGGGACCATGGCCGAGGAGGTGATGATGACTGGGCCGCGCGCCAGGGACGGCGCGGGGACACCGCGCCCCGTGGTTCTGGGACTGCGCGCCAACCGGGGGCAGTTCCTGCTGCTCGTCCTGATCAACGGCTTCGTCGGGGCGATGGTGGGCCTGGAGCGCACGGTGATCCCCCTCATCGCCATGCGTCAGTTTGGGATCGCCTCGGCCAGCGCCGCGCTCTCCTTCATCGTCGCCTTCGGCGTGGTCAAGGCGCTGACCAACGTGGTCGCGGGCAGCCTCTCCGACCGCGTCGGGCGCAAGGGCGTGCTCGTCGCCGGCTGGCTCGTGGGCATCCCGGTCCCGCTGCTCATCCTGTGGGCGCCGGCCTGGGGCTGGATCATCGTGGCCAACGCGCTACTAGGCGTCAACCAGGCGCTCTGTTGGTCGATGACCGTGAACATGAAGATCGACCTGGTGGGGCCGGCACGGCGGGGCCTGGCCCTCGGGATCAACGAGAGCGCCGGCTACGCGGCGGTGGGCCTGGCCACGCTGACCGCGGGGGCGCTCGCCGCCGCCTATGGCTTGCGCCAGGGGCCGTTTACGCTGGGCGTCGCCTTCCCGGTCCTGGGCCTGCTGCTCTCCGCGCTGTGCGTGCGCGAGACGCGGGGGCATGTGCGCCTGGAGGCGCGGCAGGCGGGGGACGGGGGGGAGCGCCCCTCGCTCCGGCGCGTCTTTGCCCAGGCGAGTTGGCGCGACCGCGACCTGTTCGCCTGTAGCCAGGCCGGGCTCGTCAACAATCTCAACGACGGGTTGGCCTGGGGGCTGCTGCCCCTCTTCTTCGCCCGCGCCGGCCTGGGCATCGGGGCCATCGCCCTCATCTCGGCGGCCTACCCGCTCTCCTGGGGCGTGTTGCAACTGGGCACGGGCGCGCTCTCCGACCGTTGGGGGCGCAAGCCGTTCATCGTGGGGGGGATGGCGCTGCAAGGGCTGGCGCTGGCGGCGATCCCGCTCGTGCGCGGCGAAGGTCCGTGGCTGGGCACGGCCCTCGTGCTGGGACTGGGCACGGCGCTGGTCTACCCGACGCTGCTGGCCGCGGTGGGCGATGTGGCGCACCCGTCGTGGCGGGCCTCGGCCGTGGGCGTCTACCGCCTGTGGCGCGACCTGGGCTACGCCGTGGGCGCGCTGCTCGCCGGCGCTATCGCCGACATCGCGGGCCTCCCCGCCGCGATCCTGACCGTGGCCGCGTTGACCCTCGTCTCGTCGGGCGTCGCCGCAGCCCGCCTGCGCGAGACGCGGCGACACGCGCCTCCTGGGGGTGGTAGAACGGGGACGTCCTCCGCGGTGTTGGCGTGACGGGAGGACCCACGAGCGGTAAGACAGGCGCTGTGGGACCGGGGCGACGATGGCTCCGTCTGCGGGCGCGACCCATCGTGCGCCGGGCAGCGGCTGGTCTGTGACCCGCCGGGCCAACCGCATTGACGCCCGCTGGACGGACACGATCATCGCTGAAGCGAGAGAAGAAAGAAGAGAGAAGAGGAGGTCACCATGACTGAGTCCCGCGGTCGTACCCGTGATCAGATGGTCGCGGCGGCGCGCCTGCTTGTGCGCGCAGGCGTCCTATCGCACAGCGGGCATGCCAACATGAGCGTGCGCGCGGACGACAACGACGAGGAGCGGATGCTGCTCACGGCGCGCGGGGAGATCATCGACCTGAGCGTGGAGGAGATCGCGCTGGTCGCCTTTGACGGCGTGGTGCGAGAGGGCGCGCTCACGCCGACGACGCGGGAGATCGTCGCCATGCATGCGGGCGTTTACCGCGCGCGGGGCGACGTCTCTGCCCTCATCCACACGCACGCGCCGCACGTCACGGCCTTCGCACTGGCGCACCGGCCGTTGCCCTGCGCCTACGAGGCCTTGCTCCGCTGTGGCGTGGCGGCGGACATCCCGGTCGCCGCCTGGGCGCCGCGCGGTTCGGACGCCGCGGTCCAGGCCATCGTGGACACGGTGGCGGCGCACCCCGGTACGCCGGCCGTGCTGCTGGCCAACCACGGGCTGCTCGCGTTCGGCGCGGACATCGCGGCCGTCCCGGGACTGGTCCTGGCGATGGAAGAAGCGGCGGAGGCGACGCTGCACGCGGCGGCCATAGGCGGCGCCCTGCCCTTCCCGCCGGGCGCGCTGGAGGAGGTGCGCGCGCGGCGGGAACGCTTCGCGGACCCTGGCACAGCGTCTGCGGTCCGTTCCTAACGACCGTACCAGAGGGAGAGACAGTGGCGTCCGCATGTGGGCGTCGGCGGACAGAGGGCGTGAGGAGCCCTAGGTCACGCGGCGGCGCGCGTGACGAGAGAAGGATGGAGGGAGGACACGATGGCCGACACGCACGCACAGATCTGGGATCTCTGGGCGCCGGAGATCGCGGCGCAGGGGCTCTCGTTCGCGCGCGGACGCCTGGACGCGACCGACGTGCTGCTGGTGCACGCGGCGGGCGCGGCCCTGAACGTCGAGGTGCGCGACGACGCGGGCGCGCTCGTGGCACGGGGCGTGAACCTACCACGGACGGCCGACACGCCGATAGCGCGCCTGACCCGGACGGGCGGGGCCATCACGCGCGAGGATGTGTGGCCGACGGAGGCGGATCATGGGCGGCCCGTCATCGTCGCGGGGGGCGAGGTCGGCCTGTTGCAGGCCTGGTGGAACGCCCCCGACGAGAGCGAGTGGCGCTGGAGCCTCGAGCTCTATAATCACCGCTAACGCTGTCATTGATCGCTTTGTTTGCGCGATCAGCGACAAACGCCGCGCGGCGCGGCGAGATAACGAGAGGAGATCGAGATGGACACACAGACAGAGACACAGACCATAACGCAACGGCCGTATGGCGTCGGCACGACCGTGGCCGCGCCGTATCGCGACGCGATCGAGAAGACGCGGGCGGCCCTGCAAGAGCAGGGATTCGGGGTCCTGACCGAAATCGACGTCCAGAAAACGATGAAGGAGAAGTTGGACGCGGACTTTCGGTCCTACGTCATCCTGGGCGCCTGCAACCCCGCGCTGGCCCATCAGGCGCTGCAGGCCGATCTGGGGGTCGGGCTGCTCCTGCCCTGCAACGTGATCGTCTACGACAATGGTGACGGCACGAGCAGCGTGGAGGCGCTGGACCCGGAGGCGGCCCTGGGGATCGTGGGTGACAACCCGGTGATCGCGACCGTGGCCCGTGACGCCAAAGCGCGCCTGCAACGTGTGGTGCACAACCTCGGAGCGGACAGAGGGGACGCCTAACAGCCTATCCGGAAAGTGCCTAAACACGCTCTCAGCGGCTGCCTAAGCCTCTCTGACGATTTTCCGGATAGCCTGTTTAGGCGGGGAAACGGTAGCTCTGCCCCCCCGCGACCCGCCCTTTGCCCTGGGGTAGCCCCCACCCGTGGGCCTAGGCCCACCGCCGCGACGGCCCGCGTGACGCGCAGGGGCCGCAAGGGGAGGCATAGGGGATCGCCCATCGGGTCTCGATACGGGACCGTCGCCGGCAAGGCGAGCAGAGCCCGCGCGTCACCCAGTTCCGCGACGACAATCCCGAGGTCAAGGGCCGCGCGCCGGCCAGGGGCGAGAGTTGGGAGCCCCCGCTCGGCCCGGTGCGGGAGGGCGGCCCGCTAGAGGCCCCCGAGTTCGACGACGCGCTCGACGAGGACGATGCACAGGACAGCCCGGATGCCGCTGAGTCCGGGCGCGCGCCTGGGAGTGGCCAAGACGACGACGAGGAGACAACGGGCAAGAGCGCCGGCGTGACGGAGGAGCCCGACGCGGAGGCCACTGATGTCCTCTTCGCGGTCGCCGCGCCGGACCACTAACCACAGGTGCTCAGGGCTGCTACAAGGCCGTAGGAGAGGTGTAGAGTCGCGGATGGGCCTTTCCGGCTCTACACCTCTCCTAACACCTCTCCTACGGCATCACCGCACGCGTGGTGTGCGGGACAGTGGCTGGCGTGCTATAGCTCGTCAGATAATGTTTGAGAGAAATAGGCCGCTCCGTGCGCGTGGCAGCCGGCCGTGGAGTCTCATTCTTTATCTGAACATCTATAGCGGTGGCTACCGTTGCGGCCGATCGCGCCGATCGCTTCGGCGGCGGCCGCCGTGCCCAGCCCGTACACCAGGTGCGCGACGACCCCGCGCAGGTGCGTCACAAGCGGGTAGTCACGGTTAGGGGCGCTGAAACCGAGCAGCGGTGTCATGCCTTCGTCCACGATGAGCGACATGGCCGCGCCCATCAGCAGACCCGCCGCAGGGGCGGGGAGCCTCGTGGTCCGGCGCAGCACCTGGTACACCACCCCCCAACTCATTCCGATCCCATAGTGGAACCCGAGCGTCCCCACCATCTCTACCTGCTTGTCACTCAGGTGAAGCCCCAGCAACTCCGTGGTCTTGCGTGCGGCGATCTCGTAGGGTGGGCCGGGGCGTACCTTGTCCTCTTGCGCCCGCGCCTGCTCCGATTCCAGGTCGTACAGCTTCATCGAGACCGGCGCCATCGCCTTGGTGCCGACGTAGCCGCCGATCAGGCCCAGCGCGATATCAGCCGCTGTCTGCTTGAGTTCCATCGGTGTTCCTCTCATCCTCTCATCCTATTATCGTTTTGTCGCGGTCCTGACGGTTGCGCACCGTTACACCTGTATACGGCAAGATTAAACAGGACCACGTAGAGGCAAAAGGGCAAACATAACCCGGCCCACCGTGAGACCAAACCCGCTACCCTCGCTGTAAAGGCAGTAAAGAGTGAGCGGGGGGAAGGATGCG
>JAABUL010004533.1_pt1 | contig 18431 bp, 16 predicted proteins | sample 5559151 | NCBI WGS metagenome assembly JAABUL01 (sample SAMN10711876, study PRJNA513368) | rock metagenome | isolation source: Antarctica rocks | place: Antarctica: Victoria Land, Pudding Butte sud | reverse complement strand
CAAGCGTTGTGAGAGCGCTACTCTAATATCAACTACAATGCTCATGAAGCAAGAGGAGCAACCATTGCATACTTCCAACGCTACAGGTAAGATGTATCTCTACCTCTTCTCTACGCGTGCTGACGAATATTATCCCACCGAGCCAACTTTCTCACCAGCCTATCCCAGGACTCGGCAGTGGAGTGATGCTGGAAAAACCCCATGATTACTTGCTGGTCGCAGTCGTCAGCCTTTCTCTCCATCACCCTGATATATGCAAGCCAGATCTCATAAGGTGGCATACTCCCTCCGAAATCATCGATCATCGAGATGAGATAATAAGATAACGGATGTGCCAGGTTCATGCTCACGGAATCTCCGTGAGGCATGTACGGTCCTCTTGAGTGCTTGATGCTGAATGGCGCTCTGTTCAATGGGCAGCTTGGCTCCGAGCACTCAGGCGGCGGCGCCTCTACCGATTGGCGAATATTGTCACTTGTGCCAGCGCGGCGATTATGCCACAAAGTAGAGTTCGGGGGAGCGCCACAGACCATGACCGCCTCTGGCGACTTCTTTTCAAGAACGGCAAGCTTTTGCCTCTCCTGTGAGTGGCCGGTAGAGTTGGAGGTGACAGCAGGTTTGTCCGGCCTGCTGGATTTTTGCTCCATTGAAGCCCACTCATTGTTGAGATCCTTGTCTCTTGTTCCGTGTTTGTCGCAGAAGGGATTTCGGCACTGGCAAGCCATTGGGGCTTGATGAGATGGATCCTCTCGCAAGTCGATGTCGTCCCAGAGCTCTTTGGAGTAGACGTAGGCTTCCATGTCAGCGTCCTGCGCTGGGTTGTGGAGACGATCGTAGCTCTTGAAGAAGGCAGTACTTTCTGTCAAAATCTTCCTTGTTGTTTGAGTGGTGAGATACCTGCAGGCGTCCAACAGTGCTTGATGTGAACGGAGACTGGTGGAAGATGCGACGAATGTGGAGTTGCGCTGAAGGATTTTAGAGTCAGCAACTGATCCGGTTTTATATGATCAATCTCTACAAAAGCACAAAGCCATTGTATGTACAATGACGAGGTTTTGCACCCCGGTCTCTTCGTCCGGGACAAAGAATACTACCAGTCTTCAGGCTAAGCGTGATGGAAGGGGCACAAAGGGAATCCAAACACCAAGAACAAGAGGACCGACTATTGTCTTTTCGGTGAGACAGAAAAAAGAGCAGCAAGACTTGACAGAACAAGGTCGATTACATGATCAGTCCAAATGAACTAATCCTGGGATGACATAGCTGTAATTCAAAAGACGATCGGAGAGTGGGTAGTGTCTTCTCCTGGGCGAACCAGAAACAAGAATTGAAGAGTGAATGGAACTGCCAGTATGGTTCTCCACCACGGTAAAGCGGGTGAGACCACTGACTGAGGTCTTCTACCAACCGGACCCTATGAAAGCAGCAAGGAGAGACACTAAGCTATCACAGAATGGAGCATCTGTTTAAACGGTCTCGACGACACTCTACTCCAGCAGGTTTACATCTAATCTCATGCTCCATCCAGGCCTGGCACTCAATATTTGATTATTTTGCCTCGTCAAATCACGACGTGCGTGATCACTTCCCTGTGTCCCTGGGCCACACAAGCCTTCCTCACCAAAATTTTCTGATCCACTCTTCCTGAGGGCACGCTCCAGCAGATCAGAGCTTCCTCGGCCCTAGCATCTAACCCTTCAACTAAACTCTCCCTCCTCTTCTCAAACCTCTCGCGCTCCACAACTGTCAAGCTGTCCGCAACTACGGCAATACTTCTTTCCTCCCTCCCTCACGAAGTCCCTGTCTTCGCGCATATGGCTCTGAGGTTTGCTTCGCTTCTGCATCCCCAGGATTATTATAGCGGGAACAGTCGTAATCAAAACGAGCACTACCAAACGAGCCTTCCAGGGTCACCGCGACCATTTATGTTTTCGGCCTGAGTCCCCCTTTTTGGTTTCAGTATCCTTTTCCTGGTCTCCTACGTTGCTACATTGGCTGATGAAAGGCGAGCCTTGTACGACTTGCTGTTGAGAGGCCGACTGGCTCGTTTCGTTCGTAATTCTTGAGTAGGTGGACTTGGCCGTTAAGGTACAGAAGCTGGGCTGACCAGACTTGTGGTGATGGTGCGAGGAATTGAAACGGAGTTGTGCTGACTCGGGAGATCTTGAATGGAGACCCCGAATATTAGGTGGGTGAAAATGCTGTGCGGGCGTGTTGCACAGTTGTCGAAACAGCACCGGTCGACAAAGATTGTTTGAATGGCATTGTGAAGCTGGTGGGATCGTCATGGAACGGTCACCTTAGTTACGGCAAAAAAGGGGGAGTCATTAATACATCCCTTGCATACTTCACGCCGATATCGGATCCTGCCAAATTCCGAACACTGTGCAACAATTACTATAACGACCCCCATCGCAGAAAGTGGACTCAGCATGGTAAGTGGATCAGTACCATGGACCGTTCTCAACATCAAGGGCAATGAGGGACAAGCCAGTAGAGAGAAGTTCTGCCAAGAAGCATGAGAATCCCCTAACTGCCCAGCTAACATCCCTCAACAACTGGCCAAATGAGTCACGGATGATTACCTTACATCCTAGTGGTCGATCAGCATCCCGTCTCCCCATTCATACATCTTTCCAAAGTGCAGCTCGGTGACCACGAAGAGACATCCAGATCCCGTATACTATATCACAGCAAGAGAAAAACATTGTCAGCCAAAACATCACTCGGACGAGCATTTCCAAGACACCCATCCTTTAAGAAAGCTGTCTCAAAGGTGCAAATACACCTACATGGACGCATCGATCCAGGTAGGGTCAGAATCTAGAGCCGTACACCTTATCGATCAGATAAGAAGCAAGGCTCCACGCCTTCGCCGCACCGGAGACTACTACAGGCATACAGTGTTTACGCTCGATCTTAATGGATCAATACCTCAGGACAGCAGATGCAGTCGTGAAGGGCCGGGCCCCTAGCGAGGTAGCAGAGCTGGAAGTGCAGGAGCCTGATCGAGGGTCATTCTTGACGGAGGAAACAGATCCCTTCGTGAGCGGTGAGATCGACGTCGATATACCCACTCATGGGTCTTGGAAACACGGAAGAAGTATCTTGCGCGGTAGGGCACAGGTGATAGGCAGCAAGAATGTCTCAAAATCAGGCACCGCTGCGTACTCGTAGCGGGACACCTACAGCTATGGAGTTTGCGCAACCCAGCGATCGGTTGGCTACTACTCTGGCGTCGCTGGCACGAGAACATGCCAAGGCTGAGGAGGTAGCATTTCCCCTCCTTGAGAGTCCATGTCAACTTGAACATCTGTCTGCTCCGGATCGTCTGACTGCGCATCTCACCTGGCTACTGGTCGCTGCTTTCGAAAGATTGTTTGGTTTGTCTCGTCAGTGGAGTGTAAGCCCTGGTCTCTCAGCCCCTTATTATCGCATCTGTTTCTTCTTCCAGCGCGCAAACTCCTATGCTCTTCATTCCCGAGGTCCTCGAATCCGATATCGTGCCGCTTGGCAAACGCGGTCGCTATTGGCGATTGCCCTCGGGACACCAGCTCTCTCTCATCTCTAATCTCTGGGCGCAAGAACCTCTTACATACATACTCTTGACAGAAACAAGGGACGGTTCACATATCTCGTTCTTGAGCAATCATTCTAGTCCGCTGCTGTGCTTCATTCCATGCATGGCGATGTGAATGGCGCTTCAAGTCCTGATTCCGCTCAGCGTTGAATCTACCTTCCAGATGTGTGTGAATGAAGCTTGGAATGCTACGTCCGTCTATCCTTTGAATATGGCTTCCAGAGATATGTGAATGCCATGATGGATTTCGGGTTCCTGTCGGCTTGGAATGGAGCTTTCGGATATTTGTCAATGGTGTGGTGATCTTGGTTTGCTGGGCTGGGCTGGGCTATGAGATGCTGTTGTCGAACAGTCGTCGTAGTGGCCAATGCCTGAACTTAATGGACTTGCGTCAGCGCAATTTACAATGTCCGTGTGAAATTCACACGCAATGACCGTTTTCCATGTTTGCTTGTTCCAGCCTTCACATCTCCATAGCCAAATCACACCGTAGTCAAGATAAACCGCGCACATGCTCCTACCTCCTCGATAACTGCCTCTCGTGATTGCGCATTATCACCCCATGTGACTGCCCAAAACAACTGCCCAGCCCAGCCCATTCACATAAGTACCCCATTATCTTTACTTATCCAGCCTAAACCGTGAATACGTCTTCTACCCTTACCCTCACCATTCACGCCTCCTTCCATCCAAAGCTCACTATGCACATCAGATGAATACTATATAGGTATTCCACGCTTTGACCCCCAAACGTGACGCTGGCAGCAATACTGAGCTCACTTTGGAAGGCAAGATGAATGCTGCTATGGGGTGGAAGAGGGTATATAAAGCCTCGTCGGGCACCTCCATTCTAGACTCCTTTATAATCTTCTTGCATAGCTTCGAGGACTCTGGACAGGCTGGATTTGGTCTTGGGTGGTCTTCTTTTGCTGGCTTTGGCTCTTCGGTCTTCTGCTTTGGCTTGCTTCTTCCTTCTTCTGGCTTCGGCTCTTTGGAACTTTGCGACTTTGGGTCTTCTTGCTTGCCGCTTCTGCTCCGGTCTCTGCCCCACCTTAGCTTCTTGAGTAACGCTTTTACGCGTTGGCTGCCCAGACCTGCACCAGTCCCAGTCCAGTGGCAACTCGCATTCACGTCTTTCTGCATCCAATCCGCTACAATGTCGCCGACGAATGGTACCAAATCCACCTTCAAGGGCGCCAAGACTGTGCAGACGAGGCTCTCCAAATTCATCAATTCGGTGGTAGGCTCCCGCGTGGAGAAGACGAGATCGCCGCCCAAGGTACCAGTCGAGCCAACACGACTTGTACAGCAACAACTGTTTGCCGGTTTAACGACACCAGCGGTTACTGATTATTCTCCAAGCTTGCACGATGGCGGCCAAGAGACAGTCGGCTCTGGGGACTTCTCGACCAATTGCTCTGTCAAAGTTTTGCAAAAACACTCTTCGACGTTTTTCCAAGGCACGATCCAGAAGGCACCTCAGGGCGAGAAAGGCAAGGAAGCTGCTCTGAAGCTGTACCGCAAGGCAGCCAGTTACCCAGTGATAAACACTAGCACTGTGGTGAAGTGTGAGGATGGACGGCCGCTCTTGTATTTTATCAAGGGCGCAATGTTTGCTGGGATGTCCGCCGATAAGCAGCATAGTCTTACCGCCCAATCAATCAACGCAATAAAGGAATTGATTGCGACGTATCCCCCAATTGCTCCGAAGAAGGATGACTCTCGTGTGTTCGATCAAGCGGAACAGAAGCGGAAATGGAGAGGCAAGGGCAAAGCGTATGGGCGATACGTGAGTTTTTATTCGTCCAAATATGTGAATTGACTAACTTTTTGTCTAGCATTTGATGTATCAGCGCATCCCCGGTCGTCCTGATCTAGGCGCAATGCTGCATGCCCATGCCAAGCCAAAATCTGCCATACGCCAGCAGAAGTTAACGGAGTATGTGAAGGCGACGACTTGGGAGCACAAGCAAGTTGCACAATGGATCTCGGTCCTTGATCCCGAGAAACATCAAGAGCTCCACGATCACTACCAAAAGCTTGGCAAGAAAGAGCTCAAGCACCTCTATCAAGGACCGGCGGCTTGCCAATCTGGGCTCGTATTACTCGTCAATCTCGCGGTTGGTCCTCATAAGGACGAAAACGATGCACGAGACAATTGGACCACCACGAACTGCTGGGTTAATGGAGTTTTAAAGGGTGGACATATCGTGTTTCCGGATGCGGAGTTAAAGGTTGCCCAGGAACCTGGGGATCTTATCCTCACACACGCTGCTGTGCTCACGCACTTCCTGGAAGAAATCGAGGAGGGAGAGCGCTACTGCAATGTACGCTTCAGCAAGAAGAACATCCTCCGCCCTCCGAACACAAAAGCACAGCTTCAGATACTATGCCCTATTGCGGGTTGCAAGCGGAGCAAGCTTGCTAAGTGCTTGCCCTCCCCAGAACAATTGCGGAAACATCTTGAGGGCCCACCTGGACAAAAGGCGAAGCTCAGGGCAATGGGATCGGGGAAAGACGCTTACCACTTCCTCGAAGGCGAGGCGGCCGAAGCGGCATTTGAGCAAGCAATGGCGGAATACGAGCAGCGAAGTGCTGATGTCTTGGGGAATTCATCTGATTGAAGGATGGTGGGGTCGTGATCGATACAGCTGGTTTTGGTCAAAGAAGTGAAAGAAGACGGAATGATTTCAAGGTTCGTGATCCCTTAAGAAACGTTAATCAATGCTTACTGAGTCCAGATACGCAAGCTTGCAATTTGCTTTGCTGGTAGGGACACTATTGATGCTCCATCCGGATCCTTTTACGAATTGACGAAACAGTGCAGAGACTGATGAAGGGTTGGTACTCAGCGACCTCTGGTATAAAGCACAAAACTTAACGACTTTGCACGCGACTCGATTTAGCGCATACCATCTAGGGTAGTCCCAGTTACTTTGACTCCAACTAATACTTCTTCTGCGTGAATTTGCATGCCTCGCGACATTAGATGCCCGCTTGATTGTTGCATTGCTAATCATCGAAATCATGAAGGTCAGGACCCTCGAAAGGGATGTAACGGTGCACTGTTACTCCCATCAGTATCATCGAATCACACATGGCTGGGGGTGATCCTTTTACCGTGCTGCAAAGACCGACCGTCAGCATGAGATTCTCAGGATAAGATATATGCACCGAAGGTGTGACTGACTGTGCGAAGGAAATGGAAGACGACAATATCATCATTCTCGTCGTTCATCCCAGTCGCAAGTCTAGAAAAGGCTTGCCATATAAACGGTGGAGGATTACTCTTGCCTCAGATGTTCTGAAGGCCGAGGCTTAGCAACGCCTCCCGCTGTGCCCAAAGGACTCCTTTGCCATTATGAACGTATCGTCTCTCTTGGTCTATAGATTTGTACGGTCAGTATTGTTGATGCCAACAGGTTCCCCTTATCAGATGTGCTGAAAAGGAAGGATACCGGATGAGTAATCCAAGCTCGCCTGGATAGCGAGTCAAGCACCAGGAATAGCTGTGCGGCAGACTTACGTTCAAATCGGATGGGACAGAAAGAGGTACACAAGTCTTCTGGAGTGCGATTTTCGTCGGAGAAGGGGACCTGTAATCTCTCAAATGGCACATCATGGAGCAGCAGCAGTCGCAGAAGACCTTTAGGCGTCCGATCTTGATTCATAAGGGAGTGCAATAATTCGGAGCTTATGCCGTCATCCGCATATCGCGGTGGGAAAAAGTGTGTCCCCGGAGGTATCTGTAGACCGGCCTGGAAAGGTGGAAAGGGGATGGTCGGGGCATTGTAGCGATTCGGGTTTTCTCGAGAAAGTTCCGCAGAGATGTACTCATCAATTTTATCAAGATCCGAATAGTACCATTCCTTGGGTGCTACTTGGCTATCGTCGGATTGTCCAGTGGCTCCACCGTCCAACTCTCTGTCTTCAATTTCCATGGTCGTCAATGCCGCCGGTTGCAACATACTGGAATGTTCTCCAGGTGCCATAGCTGGGAAGCAAGAGTCCTTACGACACAAAAAGTTGAATTTCGCATACAACATGAGGAACTACTTTAAAGAGTTGAAGTACAGACGGGGCCCTCACCTCGTTGGGAACGGTTTCGAGAGCACAGTGCGCATCTCTGCTTGAAACTCCGCAATACGAGAAGCCACGCGCACGCTACGGTAAACAGACAGGAAGTTCAACACATACTCGAACCATACATCAAAGACTAGAGACGTCAAAACTTGTGCATCGCGGAGAAAGTACCGAGGTTCCCACCAAAGCGCATCACAGCATCAAACAGTCTATCACAGGCGGTAGTTGGAAGGAAAACTTCGCAAAGCACAGAGCAGGTACGATGCCCCTTCTCGAGACATTCCCCAGTGGGAAAGAACGCCACCATCGCGACTACCTCATATCAACGGAATATTCCAAGCGACCATAAAGTAGTTGCGGCTCGACGTCATTCCGCTGAGGTTCAGGCTTTCCTCGAGTCGCCATTGACCCTGTTGTCGGGTCATGGGATTCAATGAGCTCTATCATGGTCGATTCCAGCCTTCGCAACACGTGAGCGGACCTCAAAGCTCTATAAGGCTCTGGTCCTTGCAAACATCCAGCAAAGCCCACGGATCACAGACCCTTAGCTCTGAGGGACCTCACCACGCACTGATGAACCACTCCGTCAGGTAGCCCAATTCGAGCAAATGTGAAAAGCATCGAGATTGGATTTTAGCAGTGAGATTGGATTTTAGCAGTGGACGTCGAAAAGGACGGCAGGTTTATTTCGACAAGGTCATCGTCGACTATTCCTTTTTCGCACAAGCGTGTCAGCAGGGGTCGTAGCCACAACAACGCGTCGAATCCTCAATTTCGCAGCCTTCTGTCTGTGTAAAGTAGTCACCGCCTACTCTGGCGGCCACTGCTTTAGCAATGTCTAGTCAACGGAGGCCTGCGAGACAGACTATACATGCCTCGAGGTCTACGCCTGCAAGGCCTGCTTGCCGTTCCGTCCGGCAACCTTTTCGATTCGGAAATCTGCCAATTGAGATACGCGACAAAATCTACCGTCTACGTCTACTCAACGAAACAGCGATTCCTATCGTGGTTGACGATCCAGGCGACTTTGACGGCGAGCCGTTGTCTGAAGGCCAAATCTTCGGCAACCCTGACCTCGTGCAGCTTACCACTCGCATCAACCGCTTTCGTGGGGAAAGGTTCAGTACCGACGTGGGCCTCATATACATTAATAGCACAATCCATGACGAGGCGGCGGCCGTTCTTTATGGACGGAATCCGTTCAAGGTCGTGGGAGGGAACTCCTGGATCAACTTCTTCTACTTCCATCGACGGCTTACCGGAGTTGGTCGCCAACATCTTCGGCAACTGAAAATCAGTCTTCCGGACATCGAAAGGTTCAACACAGCTCAGACCGTTGGCCAGTTGAACGAGTTCGGTGAAGAGGGCATCAAAATCCTGAAGCACCTCCCAAGCCTTGGAGACCTCACGTTCCGCGTTGGCGAAGATATCATGGCCGCCGACATCGAGCTCTTGCGCCGAATACGTGACGCTTGTCAAAGACAATGCCGCATCGTGATGGACATCCGGAAGGCCTTACTATATCATGACCCGGACGGATTCGATGACCGCCCAGTTAGGATCAGCTCGTCTGCTATCCAGAAAATGCGCTAATGGGTCTGGGACCTCAGAGGACAGTATGAACTGGTTGATCAGCATCATCGATTGAGGAAAGAGACCTCATGGCTGAGATGGTTGCAGATGAACCGACAGAAGGGTTTGCAGTCCGGACTCATCTCCGAGCCCAACCCGTTTTCTGAGGCCTCCATGTTCTGCTGCCTCTGTCGACTATCTGGGATTGCGGCGTCCTCGCATGATCGGCGACTAAGGGCCGTGCAATCGGAGCAGGACCGATATACCCGTCCCCTGGAATTCGCGATGCTGTGATGGCTGCCTGATTGCACAATTCGATGGCTATCGTGGTTCCTCTAGGAGAAACCACGCTCGATCATATAAGGAGGTGACCGGAGTCTGTTGGACTATGGTCGGTATGCACACAGATTTACACATCGGTGTGGGGAGACTTCTTAAGGATGTACACTTCCACAACCTGTGGTTAATAGCCAAGCTTTGCAGAAGCCAGTGCAGCCACTAATCTACGACGAAAGCCTCGTAGGATGAATAAGTCCAGTGTTGGACGTTGGGAAACCGGATAGAGTATCTGGGAGCGCGAAGCCCATCACGAATCACAACAACCAACACGAATCTCTAGAAGTAATTTCCAAGCAGACTTGGCAGAATCTCAATGATAGATAGCTTGTTTCAGCGGGAGCACAACAACACAGAAACTTAGCAGTCAAATCTTTAATATCACCAGCATGAGCAAAGCCAGATCTAAGGAGAGAATGTTTGAGAATTTTGGTTTTATTGATCTATCCCTACACCTCGCATATTTATCACTCCGTCATGGCCCTGTTCCACCTATGCAGAGCGCTGTGTCTTTTTTGAAGAGCGACGGCGCACAGCTCGCTCAGCATAGACCGGTCCAATACCAACCTCTTTCGCAACATCCTTGACCAGCGCAATCAAGTCCACATTCTCGGCCCAGCTCCTCGCCGCAATCGCAACATCCAAGGGTTCAGCTCGAGTAATAGCCTCGACATCCCAGTCCTGATGTTCGGGACCTATAATGTCCCATGGATGGAGATGCGTGACACCAGTCCACGGTTCCGCATAGAGCTCCTTAATAGACAATGCTGCACGCTCCACCGTCACCGCATGGCTCTTTTCGAGGTTCGTACGCATGGGCTTCCCGGCCTCCGTGATCAGCGTGACAATCTGAGGATGCGCCATCAGCAAATCGCAGAACCTATCCACGCAGTTCTTCGCGATACGATCGCGCTGCGGGATTAGAAAGCTGAGATACGGTCGCTGCCGCACCTGGGCCCAGAACCCGCCTCCCTGCTGCATGATCTCGGGGCGCAGGCGCTTAAAGGGCTGCGAGTTGTGGGTCAGCAGGCCATAGTCGTGGAGTTCGAGAAGTCCAGCTACAAGGCCCTTGGACTCGGGGTCCAAGGGACCCATGTGATGGATGCTGCAGTTGCGTTCGCCGTTGATGGATAAGCGGCTGAGCTTGAGCGCTGCAGAGTAGCTTTTTGACGCTTGCCACTCTTTTTGGACGGCGTCGAGGCTTGCGTCATCGACTGCATTATTGACGATAGGCTGCTCGCGAGGGGCGGCCATGCGTCGTTCGAGCTCTAGGAGGCGCTTGGGGTCCATTTTCGCCTGGGCGCTGGTCAATCCGCCCACGGAACAATTGTGACACATGGTGGAAGGTCCGGTTTTGGAAGTCCGAGTTTGATCTGTGTTGGTTTTTTGTAGATGGTTGATAAGACAGTATGTGGAGGTTTTGCGGCTTTAGGAATTGGTAGAGATATGTTCTTTGCCAACGGAGACCTTTTATATTAAAGGCTGGATTTACAACTCTATTGTTTCTTTGATGTCTGCACCTCTTGTTTGGTCTCGTTGCTCCCATGTCAGTCTTTGTCCCTGGATGTCAGCGATTGTTTTGACAACGACTTCTTTGTTAGCTGATATGGCCACAAAAAAGATTGGAGAATATTGCGCAATTCGAGATATAACTCATCATCATTGAATCAATGGCTGCTCTTGTTACACGGGCATGACGACGAAGCCTCGCGCTCACTTCTTATTGAAGGAAACCATCAACCCATTACTCTCGTCACTTGGAGCCGGGTTGAAATAGTCGTGCTTGATGTCAATGTCCCTCTTCCTGTATGTATCATAAGGCTCCATATCCTCCCCAAATCTTCGGAACATCGTCGCCATCGTCGTCAAGAACTCTGCTTTTCCCAGCTCGCGGCCAACGCACGACCTACTACCAGCTCCGAATGCAACCATATACTTGAGCAGCCTCTGCCCCTCCGTCTGCAACGGTAGCCAGCGCTCCGGATGGAAGGCGTAGTGATCAGAGAATATGTCCTCGCTCTCATGAACATGCAGCGATGTCATGCCCACCGGCGTACCTGGTGGTATTACCCACTCTTTATAACGCAGAGCAGTATCCGGAAGACACGCTGTAGGCGATGGCAAGCCCCGTGGAAGTGACGAAGGCTCTCGTACCAGATCGCCATGAGGTATGGCATCCGCTCCAGCTGCTGCAGGTGAAGCGGCGAGCCCGCCTTAGCCCCGAATTGATACAATTCGTCAATCAATTTTGTCAATATCGGCGGGTTAGCCAGTACATGGTAGGTAGCTACTTTGAGAGCGTGGCTCGTGGTCAGGGTTCCTGCGGAGATGGCAGACTGCGCTTCGGCTTTCATCCGGTCTGCAGCCTTCTCCGACTCCGGCAGATTGGAGTTCAAGAAGGCTTGCATCATCGGTACCCGACCGGTCGTCTCTTTGATTTCCATACGGATGCGCTGCAATATAGCTTCTTGAGCTTGCTGGAAAAGGTCGTTTTGCTGACACAAAATGCGATATGTTTCCGGGCTTGTGAATTTTGTGACCCAAAAAGGAAACGAGTACATCATCGGGAACAGCCAGCCGAACTGTTTGAGGAGGTGGCTCATCTTGCTTAAAGCCATCCAGGCATTGTAATCATCGCCATGAAAGTTAGGCCGCTCGAGATTACCGTAGCCTTTCGAAAAGCTGTACTCGGAAATTATATCAGAAGTCAGATTTGCGAAAGCATAGATCATGGTGACCGGTCTCTTAGCGGCCTGATATTCTGCAAGGCGGTCGCAGAACTTGTCCACGAGCGGTTGTATAAGCATTGGCTGAAGACGGGACACCTGTTGTTTGGAAAAATACGGATTCCAGGGCTCACGTCGCATCCGGTGTTTGTCATGGTCCAGGGTGTCGAAGGACGAAACGTCATTGAAACCAAACATCCGCATCTCAAGATCTTGTCAGAATGCTTCTCTTAGGCATAATCGACGCCAGTGAGCAGGAAGTCATCACATACCGACCAGAACCACTTGTCAGATTTGCGCTTACTGCCTCCAACATACAGGACCTCGTAGAATTTTGGATCATAAATATGAAGCTCGTAAGGGTTGATGCGGATAATGGGGCCTTAACAAGTCATTGAGTTCCTGACGCAAAGGATGGGGGACTGCTATGGAATACCGTATTTCTTATGGTAATCCACAATCTTCCAGGTGTACTGGCCTTTGCGTACAACATCGTAGTAGAACTCGTTCCAAAAGGTAAGTGCTGCAAATCTTGGGCCTGGGAACCTGCAATGGGAGACAGGTACAAACACCATATCGCGCCGTACAACAGCCAACCAGAGCCCAGGAACAAGGCCAGGATGAGAGTGTAACTATACGCAATAGATGGGAACCCGTCCGGTATCTCAGGCATGTTGAATGGACTGCTCAAGCGCTGATTGTAGAAGCATATTAAGATTCTAGTCGACGACTTTGGAGAGTCGTGGGTTGACAGGTTTGAGACTCATCCTATAATCTATTCTCTGGTTATCGCGCGCTTCACACGCCTAGGTTGTACCCCGGCCCCAGAGTATGATAGCAGGTGCGGCCCACAGGGTTAGCTACAGGCACTGCCGGCATGCGTTGGCTTGCATGACCGTGGATTGCTCTTAAGCCGCCCTTCCAGCATCCTGCCTCGCAGCTCGCGTCCAGCGAGAGCGATGATTGGGAATACGCAATTTAGCCTAACCAGCCGTTCTGAGAGTCAGTAAGGCCGCTTTCGAGAGAGCATGCATGTAGTGTGTAGATCATGTAATAATCCACAGATCAGGTCGTGTACAACCACCTCCAGTCGCTAGGCGAGCTGGTCGTGAAATTAAAGTGTTCTTGAACCCAGGATATGATGTGTCCTGTCCGAACTTCCAGTCATTTGGATCACCTTGTACTTCCATGACAGCAGCGCACACACTTTATGCTCGCCATGGTCGAGCATTTACCGGCCCCAAGCCCGGTCAATGTCTCTTCTTTGCAATCGCCTTCGAGTAACGCCGACTTTCTCCTCAGGCGGTGCTGGCGCCTGCAAGACTGCCCTTCTTGCTTGGAAACCACAGATCCTTGCAGCTGGTGTGCCATCGTATGTTGAGCTCCTCATCCTACTCTCGGAGTCCAAAGCGGCACTATTGATGGGCTCGTGATCGCTTATCATGGCCAATAACTTCCGCCACAGTCTTCCTCATGCGTCGCGAATGACTGGCCGATCCCTATCGTAGCACCCATTGGAAGGCCTGGTATATGTCCACTCGCGGGCGAACGATGGGAACTTCGTGCCAAAGGCACTGGCTGCGAGATATCAACCTTTACCTTCCTGACGGTTGTTGTTGCGGTGCTGTCGACCACAGCGCTCGGACTTTCCATCTGGGCCACAGTAAGTCTTGCGAGGCGGCTAAGACGAGTATGGAAGGCAAGGAAGTCACATACAGAGCGATTGAGGCATGCGCTGAGGCGCAAATGGAATGCAACGCGATTCTGGTACTCCTCGAAAAACAAACGCCTAGCTGAAAGTGCAGAGGTCCAGGCCGTGGGAGAACGGACGAGGCTACTAGCTTGACAGTGCATTCATTGAGGAACGATGATCCTGCAGGCAAGCTCTAGGCTGTTCTGTTACTGTGCGCTCCCTTCTACCACCTTCTGCAACACGTATCCCACCTTCACCGGCTTACCATGCGCCACAAAGAAGCTCCCTGCGCCCACAAACGCCAGTCTTAAAAAGTTTCAACTTCTCTGCCCCCGGTTTCGACGCGCATTATGGCCGGGCGAACAGCCGTCAGCTAAGCTGTATATATCCCTGATGGCAGATGGAAGATGGGGTCTACGACTTGTACGAGACGGGCTATGAGGGTCAACCTACAGCCATCTTGTAAGATACTGCTTTCTAACAGTGACCCGAAGGGTTCTTCCTGAGCTTTGTTGCCGTGCATACAGCTGTGAGCTTATAACCTTCTCTTTGGCGAGATGTTCCGCCGGTGCTTGCCAGTTTTCCTGTCCTCGGCGCATGTGCTCAGCAGCCCGGTGTAGCCTGGGCAGGACCAGAGAGTTCTGTGCCACCCCCGCGGCTAAGGTCAGACGAAGACGCATATCTTTCTATTGCGGCCCAACATTACATGGTCCCCGCAAGACCAAACTCTTTGAAAGCTACCTAGTTCTTTGACTAAGTCTCTATACTCAATCGAGCTCGTGGTAGAGGTAATCGGTTCTCAAGCCCGCTTTGTTAAATTCACAACATGTTCACAAATATACCTTGAAACGTAGATTGACGTATGTCACGCATGATTCTTTCGGCGTTCTACAACTTTACCAAGATGGACAGTCTCAATTTCTCGAGAGCTTCTTCAGTAAAGGGACTCGTCTCTACGACGCGACAGTCCTCCAGGTACACAGCATTGATAGATCCGTTCTTAATGACCATGTAAGAAGTTGCGAGCTCCGCGCGCTTTAAAATGGCATTGTCTCTGTGCTGCCCAAAAGTGCGACACAGCGATATAGGCCAAAGCAGGTCTCGACTCTGTGCATGGTTCGCCCAACAGCTGTAGAGACTCAGAAGTACCCTGTATTGCCAGTATCTCTGTGAGCCTCTCTAGGTAAGAAGATCTGAAGAGCTCCGTCAATACGATTATACGAACCGCAAGCGATCTTTCTCCTTGACGCTACCAGTCGGCGACTGAATTCTCGTCGTCCAAAGGGTCCTTAGCTTCGCCAGAGTCTGTTGAGACTTCATCTCCTGCATCGTCGTCGTCATTGCCATTATCGCCGTTTTGACCCACTACAACGTTATCGCTACCTGATGTCTCCAGACTAAAATACCCCTTCTCACTCTTCTGCCGCTTGAATTGCTAAATATTGTCTCAGTCTTCCCAATCATCGTCAACTACGTCAGCAGTCTTTCGCTTGCCACGCACTCTTGTGCTTGATCTATATCCAATTTGGCGTTCTTTATGTCCTAGTCGACGGCGATCAACTCTGTTTCAGTTGTATAGCAAAACTAGCCATCACGATTGAAAAAATTGATCTGCTCAAAATGCTGGTAAAATTTACAGACCACTTTCCCTGCCTGTGGTTTCGGAGACAGGCACATCCTTGAACATAACAATGACCGCAGCAAGAATGAAGCCATTTTCGCAGCCGACGCCATTGATTTGTCTTGAGAAAGCTAGAAATTTGAGGTTTCACACGCGAGAATCCGACTGTAGGGTTTATGTGGCGTTTCCCGTAAATTGTCACTCTAGAGATAGTAGAGCTTTCAGCAATGAAAGAGAAACATAGTAACCCAGTGTGCAATCTCGAGTGTTGCAGCACGTTATGGTCCAATTTCGCAATTTCGAATTAGATATAGATATCTAAACTGTCTTGATATGTCGTCTCAGCTCTTTTAGAGAGCGAATTTTCCTGATATCACTCGCGAAAGAGGAATCCCAAAATATAGTAATTTAGGTTCTTGAAGGTATCGAGAAGACGAAGAACATCTTGTACTTCAAGTTGGGTTAGAGCGAAGAGGTTGGAAGAACCAGAAGACCCACATAGGATGGACCATTCCGGCGCTGTGGTCTAATAAAAATGGTATGATTGGACAGTAGTTTGCTTCAAGTATAGTGGTAGAATGCAGCTTGCCTGTCAATCTTGTAGGAGCCTGCCATCCGGTGGTTTAACAGCTAGCTCTGCACCAAGACTAAGTTCTCCTTGCCCGTCTGAAGTAAGAAATCTTACCGTCGACCCAATGACAAGCTGTCAGTTCAGGATCAGGGCTTCACAGTAATACTGCTTGCCGATGACGGAGCTGTAGAACTCGCGTCGTTTTTCTATGATGATGATATCGGAAGGAAAGATCCAATTGGATAGACATACCAGTAGGAGACACTCTTCTCTAAGACAACTTATCAAAATTTGGGGCTACCGGGATGTATCTCGATTCGATGGAACTCGAGTAGGTCTTCTGAAGGCGTCGGTGACTCTCGAATGATGTAAGTACCGATGAAGAAGGCATGGTATAGGCAGAGACTGAGCTCACCTTTGGACTTGTCCAGTCTGCGTGTGTGTTCCGGCAGCAATGGCGGAATAACCAACTAATTATACAAAGGATGTTTTTCTTATGTCGGAGGCCTGTCATTTATGGGGTTCTCCGCGAAAGTTTATAGTTGGAAAAGGGTAGAGATCTTAGTGTTAAAAGCCACTGCGTAGAAACCGAGAGCCACGAACGTAAGCAGCAACGCCATTAAGGTGAGCCGGTATCTGTAATAGTGCCTGAAGGTGTGACTGCGTCTACCATATCACTTACGACCGCACATCGTAAGCATGATGGTAAATATTAGATAGCCAAAATGGCATCATGGCTAGAAAGCCGTGCAGATAACCCAGTTCCTCAAACGCCAAGTTCAATCAAACCAAGGAGACCAATGGATTCGAGCCCCAAACTAACATTCTGTCAGCATTTACATTCTCGGTTCGGTTGCCGCGTGAAAGCCTTTAATCGCCCAAGCGAAGGCGTTTCCCAGTAGGAAGACGCTGGACCTCGGTTTCATCACGACTCCGTTTGTTCTTTCTCTTGCTACCGGCCACAGGTACACGGACAACGCTGATACCATCATGATTGGCCCACCGGACTATCATCCCACGCACGCCCTAATAACTCTCCCCAAAGTGAACACACGCCTGGGTGTCCCTCAGGCGTCCAGAGTCCAGATTGATCACTATGGGTATATAGCTCGTCTTCTCGTAGATGGTGAACATTTGGAAAAGCTGATTTGCCGCCAGGAAAATTATTTTATCATTCGGTGCAATGCACACCAGCGTCGCCGAACAACATACACTCACGTCCCACAGCGATGATCTGTGAGCGTGCAGCCATCGAATTTGGGGTGGCCCCTTACTAGTGTGTACCGCTGCTGTGCGAGTCTGCCTCTTCTATTGAAGGTATCGGATGCTTATCTAGCCACGAGTGGATGCCAATACCAAACAAGTATCCACAACCAACAAGGACGCGGTAAGCTTTGTGGCCACCATAGCAGCACACACACGGAGTTGCAGACCCGACGGCGCTTTTCGCTTTGGATTTGAGCAGACACCACCTCATCGAGCCGCTCAAGGGACGACCCATCTTTTTCGTCCTCTACTTCTTCATAATTCGGTTCCTTTGGGAGACCCGCTCTGTCATTATCGTCTTCTCCAAACGCTACCAATTCGCCATTCAAGATGGCATCGTGAATTTCTTTTGGAGACAGCTCTACCTCTTCCTCCACCCCTTCGTAGAAGTCGTCTGCAGGCAAATTTGTTGATTCACTGTCACTGTCTGCACTGTCAGCCACAGCTTTACCCTCGAAGGAGGTGGTCGCTCTCTTGGATGGCGGTGGAGCTTTGTCCACCTTCTCTGATACTGAAGCCAGATTGGCCCATTGATTAATCGTGGGTCTGTTTGGACTAGACCAATCACCTCAAGTCTATGGAATTTGGTATGAATTATACAAAGCGATCCTGGCTCCACGATAGATTCCATAAGTGCCGAGTATTTCTCTATCGCACATCAGTGACCACTCCAGCTCCTTGAACGTGTGAGACGTATAGTCTACCACGCGAGAAGATTTGGTTAGAACGGCTTAGCAGCTGCACAAATGAGCAGATTCTGTAATAGAAGTTGAGACAGCAAGCCGTGTACGTCATCTTTGTGTCCAGACTCTTCTGCAAATGTTCCAAACATAAGCCACAGGTCCCCAGGTCGACAATTGAAACGGTAGAGTCTGATGCTGGCTCTTCGTAGAATAAGTCAGCGTGAGATGAAGTCAGAGACTGGAGGTTCAGGTACCTACATGGTCGCTTTGCACATAGTTGGTAATTTTGACCTTCTTGGA
>JAABUL010004529.1_pt1 | contig 18452 bp, 12 predicted proteins | sample 5559151 | NCBI WGS metagenome assembly JAABUL01 (sample SAMN10711876, study PRJNA513368) | rock metagenome | isolation source: Antarctica rocks | place: Antarctica: Victoria Land, Pudding Butte sud | reverse complement strand
CGTGGGCGGTTGGACAGGAGCGGACGGGGCGGAAGTCATCATCGTCATACGGGTCTCGTCTCGAACTCTCTTGACGTAGGCCAATGCTGTGATGTCTGCGCCTGATCGTGTGAGAGCTTCCTCAAAGTGGTCCATCTCAGCACGAGAGACCTCCTGCTCGGTACTCAGGAACCATATGATGAATAGGCGCAATTTGTCGAGAGGTTCATTCCCTTTGTCAGCATCATTGAGTAATTCGAGCATCTGGGCTTTGGTTTGCTTGGTGATGTTCTCTTCAATCTGGAAGAAATTATCTAGCTGTCTAGACTTGATACCTTCGAGCAGAGCAGTCGCAATATTCATGTGCATATCCAGTATCCCTTTTCGTTCTCGCAACTCTGGAAGTAATGTGATTGCAGCTTTTAGGTGAGACGCTGAGGAGCCCTGTTCATTCAGATCTTCGATCGAAGAGACACCAGTCTTTCTTGTCACCTCGTTGGCATCATCTTTGTATTTCGTAAGCTCTGTATCAATATCCTCTGCCACCTGAGGAAATGGAATTGCAGCATTGCGAGTCCAGAAGAAGTCGTTGGAACTGAGGTCGTATGCCCTTTTTATTTTACCTTTACTTGGATTTTCAGTGTCCACTAACGTCTCCATTGTGATGCGATTCAAGTGCATCTTCAATACGTCATGGACGAGGGATTGGTATGTCCATGAATGCGACAGCATTGGGATCAAGTCAACATTCCGATCTACGATGACAAGCACAGGCCGCGAGGAAGGCGTACCAGAGGCTGATGTCAGTCGCTGACCATGGTTAGAAAATAGATTGTCCTTCGAATTAAGTATATGATCTCTAAGTTTCCGGTCCAATTTCGCTGCGATCATTTCTGCTGGGCCGCCTTTAGGACACCGGATTATCGGTATAGAGCCTAGTAATTCATAAGCAGACCTATCTGTAATCGTGAGACAAAGCTTACCCATTGTGACTACCACACTAAATAAGCCGCTGACGGTCCTATCAACCAACACATCAATCTCTTCATCCGTGGCCTTTGCGCTATTGAGTGCCCAGTACGCGTCTTTGCCCATGCCCAAGCTGAATAAGTCTGGTTCGCCCACAATGAAGTTCAGATATTGATCGTACATTTGAGCCACGCTTTCCGCAGTGCCGGACTCCGCTATTTGACCTGCAAAATCCTCCATCAAAGGACGTGGTATTGAGGAAAGGAAGTTTATGTATGCGTCCGCATACAGACTCCGCGATAGGTCTGTGCTAATAAGGCTGAGATTCGCTGCAGTGGGTTCGAGCAGGTATAGAACCGGAACATCATGTATAGGATGACGCTGTGCATTGATATTCCTATTGAGGATTAGCAAAGACCTAGTGACCGTAGCTGTCTTATGGGAGGAACACCGACAAGTGTATGGTTACACCAAAAACACGCAGATCATTGACCCTCAAGACGCTGCTAATCACATCTCGACCCAGGTCATCGAAGACAAGGACCTTCCAGATAGGATCTCCATCCGAGTTCAATATGGGCGTTATTTGGGGTGTCAGCCCATTTGCTTGGTCATGTCCGTTGATGGAGCCATTGGGTGGCGAGTGATTAAGATTGAGTATCTTGGCCAAGGATGCTGCCCGAAGTAGTCAGACAGATCAACTCTCTTGCAGCGAGTCCAACAGAGGAAGGTCCTACCTACTTGCCGGTCTCGAAGTGTCTGCTGATGAGGCGCCATTTGCAAAGACTAACTTGAGCAAAAGAGATGAGATAGCATCTTAGGAAAGACCCTGGCGAGAGGACAGCTTCTTTCAAGTGGTGTCAGTCTTCGTGATAATTGTTCTTCATCACAAGTGTCCAATATTACGAATGATGTATAGCGCTAAGCTAGCGCGTAAGGTAAGCTTGGCGAGCTTGTGACAACGTCGCGATATTTTCTTCCTCTTCATCACATCTCCTCCAACTCCCACCACTCAGATTCATCAAGGAGCGATATAGAAAGCTCATCTAATGATTGACGCATCATAAGGTGCTGATTGGAGGTATAATCAAGTGTGCTAGAGGGGCGGTAAGAACGTGTGCTAAGGTGGAAGGAGTGAGGTTATCGGATGGTGGGCACACTGGAAAATTTGGGGGATTCACTCAGCAAAACACCGGTATCCTCATGCAGCTCTATCTGTGAGGGACGTTTAGTACCGTGGTACCTCGAAGTGCCAGGGCTGAAGTGTCGAGAGTGATATGAGATTGACCGACTGAATCACTCAATCAAAGCAACACCTAACAGGCTCCTCTACGCTACACTTTCTTGCTTTACAGCATAGCTGCGGCCAGTCCACGACACAAAGGCGCCAAATCCACTTCAAGTTTAAAGGAAGATTTCCGGTCACAGCAGGCACCCGTTTTCGGTTTTCTTGCCAGCGCCTTACTGCTTTTGGCTTGGCATCATAGATAGTGCCGGAGTCCGCAACATCTTTGTTCCGTAAGGCTGATCAACTCCATCGTTTCGTGCTGTGATGGATCCGAGACAGCAAACTCAGGGCTACTCAGGGGCCAACGCACAGAGAGCAGGGGGTAGCTATGGGTTTAATGGTATCCAGAATGATCACTTCAACTCTTTCGTTAATGAAGAAACCGATTCTGCCTTTGAATCTTCGTGGAATAATCCGGCCATCCCACCCCAACAGCCAAGTGTAAATGGCTTTGAGCAAGGGAACCATGCCTGGCAACCAAATGCATACCAGTCTTCAAATTTTCAATATGGGGTACCATCAAGAGATTATGATCAATCATATTCTAGAAGTCCTTCGACCTTCAATTTCCCAACCCTGGACCCGATTCAAGCCCAGACATTCTCGTCAAATTCCTACGAAAATCCCAGTCCTTACGAAAATCCTCTCTACGGTCATGGTGCGTTAAACAACGGTCAATTCGAGTACCCAGGACCAGCGGGACTGCAAGAGCAACAGCATAACACGATTTCACCACAAGCACTTCAAACTTATCCGAATTTCCTCCCTCAGTCAATTACCGATGAAAGCCAACAGGTTGGTTCACTCAGCCTAGCTCAGCGTAGATCGAGATAGATTCTTCGCCACTAACAAATTCTTAGTCTCATCACGCCCACTATGATTCCACTTTCCCTGTGCGGCGGCCTTCTACTATAGGATCATCTTCGCGCACTGGCGTGAACTGGGTTGGTCTTGCAAGTGCGACCTCCACCTCCATCTCACCAAATGGCTTGCACATCAAGCCCACTACAGGACTTCAAAATGCTACCAAGTCCCGGCGGGAGGATGGTTTTGTCTTCGTTGGCACTGGGAACGCAGGTCCTGCTGGCGTCAAAAGTAGAAAAGACGACCCTTTCCTCAAGGAGTACGACTGCTGACAGAGCTCTAGTCAAGATAGCCCGAAATGATAGGAAGAGATCTCTGAAGTCAATCCGCCGGACTTTTGAAATAGGTTGGCACTCCTAACCGTCTACAGTTCTCAGACAATATAGGCTGACGTTGTGGGCAGAGAAAGGAAGTGATGCCCTACCTAAGGATCGAGGGCATCTCATGAAGAAGCTCAAACTGACAGAGTCTAAATTGGGTTCACGTCCCACTAAAACCTCGGCCAATTCGCGCTCTGGGTCCCTGTCTGAATCAGGCTCCTCCGACTCGTCAGATTCCGAGTCTGACGATGAGTCAGCATCTTACTCCGAATCCGATGTTGAGATAACAGAACCTGAAGAGCTGAATCCACTTCCTGCAACTCGGCCGGCCGACCCAAACAAAGCTGTAGAGTACGATGTTATCAAGGCAGTATGGGCGAAGAAAAAGGTTGGACTTTCCGGGACAGTAATACGCTTCGCGCTGGGCGAGTATTGGGATATCTTCAAAGGGATACGCGACAAGTGGAAGACGAAAGCCGCTTCTCTGCAACAAGCCATCGAAAAGAAAGACCACGCTAATATCAAAGCATACGAGCGTCGTGTCCTCGATCAACGCCGCTTGTTGGAGTCTTGTATTGGCCTGACTCTCAAGCATGGGCATCCCGACATAATTGAAAAGTATGTGAATTTCGTTTCTTTCCAGCAATAGGTTTTCTTGAGCCCTGCCCTACAGTTGCTGGCCAATGGTGTGGAGATGTGAATACGCATGTAAAGGATCATGAATCAGTGAACTGTCGTAATGGCAGGGACTTGGCATTTTTGAGCCAAACTGTCAAAATGTATTCCCAACAGGCGATACTAGCTTTCTGCGACACTTTAGAAAGACCTAGGTATCGATTCACGTCGCAGCGTACGCTGGGCGTAAGTAAAGCACTCGGGATAAGATGCGCGATTATTGCATGGTGTCTACCACGCTAGCGTCAGAAGACTGTAGGGCGTTGTCATCTAAGGCTTATAGGCACCTTCGAATTTGCGATCCCACAAACCGAACCCACCACTCCGAGCATCTATGTTTTATTGTGAATGCGATTTATTTTACTATGATGCCGAGGCTAATGGATCCCTAGGCTTGGAGAGAATCCTGCGTTCCTTGCCATCTTCTATCAATTTCTGGCCGACCGAATCAAGGATAGCGAATATGCTGGAAGTCTTATTGCCAGCGTACTCAAGGTAAAGCCCCGATTCTCATGAGATGGAGACTATTCGTTAACACCCTCTAGCTCATGGCCCGATGTGTTACCATAGACCAGTCGATCTTGGAAAAGACAAAGTTAGACAAGGTGCTACCTAGAATTGTCAAGAGAGGAGACGACCAGGGTAAGACTTTCGCACAGAAGATTCTAGACAAGGCCGCAAATGTCTCAAAGCAAAAGACAAATGCAAGTTCACTGGAAGGCCAACAGCCCAACGGAGTCGCCTCCAAAACTCCAAGCGACCATAAAAGCATTAATCGTGAACAGTCCGATGAGATGAAGAAGATCTCAGGTGTAAGCTCCAAGGGATCGACTTTGACGGCACCTGCCAAATCGGCGAACCCATCAGTGAAGGTTGATGCAAAGGTCTCAGCAAAAACTACGATAGCTGATTCAGCTGCCGCAAAGGTCAAGGCTAATAATAGTGTCACGAAACCTACCGGATTCTTTGCGGGTTTGAAGTCCGCCTCGAAGAAGCCAGGAACTTCCGCCAAATCGGAGGAGGGAAAAACCAGGTAAGCATTGTTGAGCATGTACATTGCTTCTAGGACTCTAGACAGAGACAAAGGCTGACGCTACTCAGTATCGTCTCCGAGACCAAGGCTGAGTTTGCGCCTGCACAACCAAAGTCCGGTTTTTCTTTCGCTGCTACCATGGCCGCTTTGAGCGCCCAAAAAGAGGCAGCACCCGTCAAGACCGAGGAAGTCCGAAAACCAGAAACTGTGGAAGAGAAGAAGAAGCGACTCCGTAGGGAAGAGCGCCGTAAGCTGCGTGTCTCGTTCAAAGCAGATGATGATCTAGTCCAAGTCCGCGAATTCGTGCATGACCCCGAGGAAGACTTTGGCCACGAGGATAGCCAAGTCCGCGACGTCAAGGATACCCGTGGGGAAGGGCAGATGTTGAAGATGCACAAAGACCTCGACGTGGATGACGAAGAAGACTATGAGCCGCCCGAGGAGATTATCCTGCCTGAATGGACTACCCCTCAGCGTGAGTTTGTGACCAGCTCTCGATTAGCCTCCTTTTCTGACGGTGGCACAGCTATTGATTTTAGTGTTGTAGACGAGCAAGAACTTGCTCGATTCCTCACAAGCCGTGGTGGAAAATGTGAAATCAAGAGTCCCGAACAGGCTGTTCAGGAGCAACGAGAGCAAGCTACACTTATGGTTATCTACACGAGTGACTCCAATATTCCCCCTTCACCTCGGGAACCGTCCGATACATTCAGTGGTGATACTTTGATGGAAGAATCTTTTGGGCCTCCAGAAGACCAGACCAGGGTGAGTTCTGTGCTTCCTCAACATGCAAATAAAGCTGAATGTGTACTTACAAATTGTTGTCAAGGCAAGAGAAGCCGAATACTATATACGACGAAACGCACAACCAGTAGCCGCAATCCCAGCTGTACCAGATATCGGTGCCCTTCTTCAAATAATACAAACCCAGAACCAGGGACAAGCACAGCAAGCACAGCCAGCGCCACAGCCGGTGGCTCCTCCCGCTCCTTCTGTCGGATTAGAGTCAATCTTTGCTCAATTCGCCAACTCAACTTCACAGCAAGCCCCTCAGATCCAGCCACAGCCAGCGCACCAGCAAGCACCTTCATATGATTTTCAGGCCGCCTTGGCGAGTATGCAGACTGCGCAACCTCAACCTGGATACGGCGCAGCTCCCTCGGCGCAAACGCCAAATCTTCAAGCATTGCTTGCAGGCCTGAACATCCCAGCAGCATCACAGGTCCCTCAGATGCAAGGATATGGATACGGCGCTCAATACCAGAACGAGAACGACCGCAAGCGTCAGTATGAGCAAGATGACGGGGAATTTGGACGGAAGAGAGCAAAAGGTGGCGTGGGTTCAAATAAAGACCCCTCTTACAAAACCAAAATGTGCAGGTACTACAAGGATGGGAAGTGCCGCCGAGGTGACGACTGCAGCTACCTGCACGAGTGACGGCCGGATTTGTATTGCCTTCTCTCATGGTTGGATGAATGTCTGGACTCGTCAACGGTTGTTCCTCAGCCATATCTTATTTCGTTGCATAGCGGCTGGCGTTACGCTTCCGAGCTTCTACTTTACCTTTCATTGGCGGCATGAGTTGATGGCTCAGCCGGTGTGCGCTCGTGCACTCTTTTTAAACGCTACTTTTTACGAGCCTTCCACTCGTGCTTCGATATACACCATGAGAATTGTACGATAGTAGCGAATTGAGAAGAATCCCACTATTCGTTGAATGTAGCTCTTCACTCCGAGCCTTCTAGGAAACCCAGGCACTTTGATATAGTGTTGCTGGCGAGAAAACAGGACGCGTGCATATGAGCGGATACACAGATACGTAAGTACACTGATAGATTATGAGGACCCATTTGCTTAGTCACGTGACTCATTAGTGAAGGGCTAAGCTCATACCAGTACAACATGCTTCTCTTATATTCCTACTTTCTTTTTCGAAGAACCTACGTCCAATTTTCCTGACTGTGATCGGTCAATACGCCAATGCTTCTACTCTCGCCAGCAACCACCAAGCTCTCCACTTACAACCTCTCTCAGCTCAATTGATGCCTACATTCACTCAAATACAACATACTGTCCCCCAACTCAAGAATTCGAGCTGTTACTACACTTCCCGATGTCAAGCGCCAATAAGCATTCGCCCTTTTTCCAGGCGCAACACTCAATCAGCCACCTAATCATAGTCTGCTGCCATGCTATCTGGCTGGGTGGACCAACGGCCGGATTAGACGAGGATGAATGGTATGTCAACCTATCAATATTGATGGAAACCACCCAATTCAAGCCATCTTCCGCATCAAGCACCAGAAAGGCAATGCTTGCTTTCATAAAGCAGATGCTGAGCATCCAAGGGCAATCGAGCATTTTCAAAAAGGCGAAACCGCCACCTTCAAGAAACACATCTACACTGGCTTGCAGATCTTAGAGAAACAGCCCAATTCTCTGCTCGTGTTCTCGGGGTAAGCGTATATTTCAGGACAGATTGTGTCACAGGGTTAAAGAACGGGCAGGGGCGCTACGAAAAGAAAGCTGACGCCGTTGACTGAAGGGGAATCGTATCTGGTAGGTCAATGAAACATTTCGGGGATATCTTTTTTCTTTGAAATATATTACCCTGCATTCATCAACAAGGCGACCGCAGCTCTTCCTATTTGACCTATATCGCCTTAACCCTCAAGGACTCTCACCGCAACTCTATACCAGGCCAGACTTCTAGATTATATGCGGCAGGTGGGGTACGAATCCCCAAAACGCCACCCATCACAGCTCCCAATAACAGACTCTTCGTAGATCATGAACTCTACTGGAAAGATTTCGGACATCCACGGCTAATCGTAACTGGATATACCGACCAAACGGAATCAACGAGTCCTTATTTCGTTCAATGATTCGGGCATATTATCCTTATGATTGCTACTACCTTATCCGATAGCTCGCCTGACACTCATTTCAAACCCCAAACAACGCTCCTAGACTTACGACTTCCTCCAGGCCCTCGCCCACCAAATTTCCACCTCCACCCACCCCACTCGTCTCCGCGCCGAAAGCCACGCCACAGACTCCTACCAAAACATCCTCTTCTCCATCCTCCAATTCCGCCATTCAACATCCCGCTACCCAACCTCCATAACCATAATCTCCCACGCCTTCAAAAAACCCCGATTAATGGACCTCCACCTTCCCGCCCTCAAATTCCCAAGCAGTCGTGTGAGATATGTGGGTATCGATCCACCAGAGACTGTGACGAGTCAGGAAAGTCTGATCAAGGGGGAGGAGGATAGGGGGTATGGGGTTTGGAAGGGGGATCTGTATGGAGTTGGAGATGTGCTTGGGAAGAAGAGGGTGGAGAGGGGGTGGGAGGAGGAGATGTGGGGGGTTGTGGGAGAGGGGTTGGAAGATGGGGTTCGCGGATTGTTGAGGTGGAAGGGGGGTGGGAGTGGAGTGGAAGTTTATGGGGGCAGATTGCCTTGGGATGAGGCGTCGATGACCGAGTCGCGACGTGGTGTGGTGTAGACAAGAATAGATGCCGCCGCCGGCGAAGGTGCTGCCTCCAATTCGCCAAGTACGTGAATAGGTCTAGTAGGCTTACTTGACCAACTACACGTCGAATTCAGCAAGTCAAGCGTCACCTGATGATCCTGACTAGTTGCGAATGACTTTTCTTGAAGCCTAGGGGCCTATCAAACCCTTCGAAACGCTACCGAGCTATAGCTACCAAAAGCCAAGCATTGCTGAATATATAACAAACTGGTAAGCCCTTTGGGCTCGATTTTTTTGAAGCAGGTCATTACTATTCGAAGTAGGTGACCAACGTAATTAATGTAATGGGTATAAATACTTGTAAAGAATAGATGTGGTGCTTGGTGTAGCTCAAAAACAGATACTATGACAGTGACAGAGAGACATCATAAGAGCAGGCTTACTTGATGAAATTACACAACTAGTTAGTCAGGCAAACCTACATAAACGAGTTAGCCTACTTGACGAATTCGGGCTGGATACCATCCTCAAGCGAAATGTTGCTTGGGACCAAACCCGAAAGAATGTCAGAATACAATTTCTTATACACAATTATGCTCTCCTAATATATATACAAGCGCGCAAAGGGGTGTCATGGAAATGAGCCAAAAGTATGCATGTCCCAAGACAACGCCGCCGCTTGTGCTTACAATAACGGGCTGAAGGGAACGCCATGCAAAATGCCCAAGAAGGCCTCGACAGATGAACAAAGTAAGACCAGAAAAGTGTAAAGCTCAATTGCTACTCGAATGTCAGTCATCAATATCCGAAGCTGGTCATGCAGGCAACTTACTAGATTTCCAAGGGCGCCAATCCATCAATGCTGTAAAGCCAATTCCCGCCCTGCTCCTCTTTCGCAAGCCAGTCGTATGGCCAGAGGACGAGATGCCCTTGCACCATATGCATCAACTCGTCCGCATCAGGGGTGCTAATAATGTCATCGCTGGCATGGAACTCTCTTCTCGAGCTGCGAGTCGTAGCTCTCCGCCTCCTTTTCTGCGTCGATGTGTTCTGGTTCGGGGCGTCTGAGTAGGCGACAGAGGGCGGGGTTTGAGACATCGCGATGGTTTCGGGATCGACCGTATGGCAGGTATTTGAAGTTTTCAGTTCGTTGGAATTTCTTAGTGGCGCTTTTTCGTCCAGGACAGTATCGCTAGTGGGCGATCCAGGACGTTTTTCTTTGCTTTCACGAGAATGACGTTCCATTTGGGCTTTGTTGGCCTCTTCAGCCCATTCTTCTATTTTGCCTATAGAATGGGCGTTGTGGCCATTGTCTCTCTGGCCGACACTGTGCATCAATTTCTCTCCGAACTTCTGCGTCTTGTCATCGGCGTTGCCGGCTGCTCCGCCAATGGGACCGAGCATGCGTAGTTTGTCAGCTAAACTGCCTTGACCTGGTGGGCCACTGCTGCCAGGGGCGTCTTGTTGTACTCTATCTTTGCTTTTGCCACCACCCTGAGCCTGGGAAAAACGATCGGCATAGGCTGCGTACTCCTTGTACTCTTTCCAATTCTTGACTTCGTTGTCTGGCATGCAGCGGAAGACTTGACGAAAGAGCTTTGTGTTGTTCTCTGCTACGGCGTGCCATGTGTCCAAGAAGAAAGAGTCATTGAGCGGATCACGCATACAGTCCTTGTCAACTAAAGGCCGCTTCATATCAGCAACAAGGGGGTTGATCATCTCGATTAGTTTCTGTGAGGATCTCAGCATCACTGGAGGACCGCCAATGTCTGTGTCATCAACTACAGGTAGAGGAGGCAGTGTGGCTGTTTGAGATAGGCCAAGTGTTGCAGAAGTAGTCCGTGTCAAATTTTGTGGCGGTAGAGAGATGTTACCCCCATCCTCGGTGATGCGAGACACTCGAGATGTAGACCTTGGTCGGAAGTCTTCTTTTTTCGGCGTGGATGTCTTGCCTCTAGCAGCATTCGGGTCCTCTGGAGCTATCAGAACCTCCTTACTGCCATTCCCTAGAGGCATTAAGTACGTGTCGCGGCGTCCAGCTCTGCCAGCCAGCTCTTCTTGCTTCATTGCGTCTACACCTTCGCCCTCCACGTCTCTCTTATGCTCTGTATTGTTGGTGACGCGGGGATCCTCTGTGAGCTTCTTGTTTGACTTCAGGTTAGGATTGTCAGCTTGCTCCCAGTCCACATCATGGTTGAAACTGGACATCTCTTCCGCTTTTTGGAGAACCTCGGCTCGGAAACGCTGCTCCATTTCCCGCGTTTCTCCGTCAGGCTCCCCAGTCGAAGGCTCTCCAGCATGGAACTTTTCCATGTCTTGCTCCCACTGCTCATCGTGTTCGTCTTGCTCCTCTTCCATGGCCTCGTCAACATCAATTCCGAGATGCTCACGCATGAGACGCATTCTGAGAGTATGTGCAAATCTTCCCACAAGATATGGTTCACCATTCATGGTGGACCAAAGCATATCAGTATCTCTAACAACTGCGGCACACTCCGAGTCTCGCGATCCAAGCATGGACCGCTCGTTGATGTTTGCCGAGCCAATTATGGCTATCCTATCATCAACAACCATGCACTTGGCATGAATGTAAAGCTGCTCTGTAGTAAGCTCTTTGGTCGGCCCAATCTTTCCCCATGATCGGAGACTGTAGAATTGAATGTAGTCCTCTGGCTCAATACCTTGCGCTCGGACACGGCCGAAAATAGATGCCTCTCCCCGACATATGCTTCTGAATTGACATTGCATGATGAGTCTAACACTCGTGCCATCTTGTTGATCGACAGTGTTTTGGAAACCAGGCATCAGCGGGATGATGATGACAGCACGCCAGTCTTCCTTCTTTTGGGAAGCTCTAATGATACGTTCAACAAGAGCGTCACCGATTTGATTTTCAATCCTCGTTCCCTCAACCTCGCAGCTGCTTATGAAGAATTGGTTCTCTATATAGACAAAGTGATCTGACTGCTCAATCATTTTGATGTACGCATTCATGATACTATGCTCGGTGTGGTCTGTCCCGAGGGACCACCAGCAGGCGGACCGTAAGATCTGCACTTCGCAAGTGCCGTTCAGGCCAAGTGCTTCAAGATCTGCCGGGTTGAAATCAGGCGGGGGTAGCAGGAATGGTGTAGGCCGGGTAGGCTTGCGTTGACGCAGAATATAATTCCATCTCTGCACGAAATGTCGGGTTAGATCGCGGGCTGGCTGCCCAACGATCTGCATGTGGATATCATGCCATGGCATCCGCGGCACTTTTGCTCTATCGTACATTTCCTCGTATGGTTTGTCTAATGCGTAGAAGTCTAAGACTCTTGGATTAGAATAATCTTTGCCTGGCCAAAGCTGACAGTGATCAGCGTCCTTGGGCGCGTCAGACAGTTCAAAGCCCGTAAGCTTGTCATCCACGACCGTATGCTGTGGAGTGTCCCATCGACCGAAACACAAATCGATACCCCCAACGAAAGCTACCATGTGGTCTACAATGCAAATCTTCTCATGATGAGCCCAAAAGAAAGTGTTCTGTCTGAATTGATTTGGCGATCTTTGCACGAACACGTTTGGATGGAGATCAAGGAGGGAGAACTTGGTGTATTCCGAATCAATGGGTATAGCGGAATTGATGTTGCGGTAGATGATGACAAAAACCTTGACTCCCTCCCTCGCCTTTCGTTGAAGCAGTCTGTCTAGGCGCCACTTCTGACTAATCGCAGCGGGCCTCCGCATGTATAGTTCAGGGCTGAGCCACCAGTCATGGATATAGATCACGTCCTTAGCCATGCTGATTGCTCGTGACACATTCCACATGTAATCTCGTCCATCAACCAGCCACTGTGCGAAAACATTGGACCGTACGGGGGCAAAGCTGTCAAACCGTTTGGGTTTGCTCCAGATTGAATCTCTTGACATTTGCCTGATGGATTCTTCGAATTGCTTCAGCTGCCGTTCGTTCTTAGCCAGAAGTTTGAGCTTTCTTTCCGAATTTGATATCCTCAAGCGATGGTGTTTTGGGTGTGATGCTGATTCCTTCGCTGCTTTTGCCATGTCTTTCGGTTTCTGGCTGAGTAGACCTTTTCCCTTAGTCTGAACATTGAAGCTGGAGTCCACTAAAAAAACATCGTATATATTCATCTGCTCTGGGGAATCGACGCAAACAAGATAACTGTGGCGGACAGAAAACCATTTGGGACCATGGCGGCCTTTAAGCATGGAAGGTGTCCACGCTTTTCGAAAGTCGACACCTTTTCCAGACTGTATAATCAGCAGTCCTTCCTTACCATGCCAGCTGCCTTCAGCCGCAAGACGTACGCCCAGAGCAGAAAGCTCGAGAAACTTGCACAGCCGGTTACTCTCTGGGCGAAAAATGAGATATCGAATCATCTGCTGGAGATATATCTCGAGCTTCTTCCGCTGTCTTTCTGGATAAGCCCCCTTCCGTACCGTAGCGTCGCCTCCGTTGACATTCGCTGCACTTGACTTTCGTCTTGAAGCGCCCAGCGTCGGGCGCGACCTTCTCTTCTTCCCAGGTTTTTCTGCTCCGCTTGTCTCGCCACCACTTCGCCCGGTATCCTCGCCTTCTCGATCCTCTTCATCCTCAGACGCGCTGAAATTATCCAGCCCTCTAAGACCTCGCAGGTACGGAAATGCGCTCCTTGGAAAATGGGGTAATTTCGTACGCGCTTCGTCCCTCTTCAATTGAGCATACTTTTGCACCCCAAGCTGAACTTTGTATCGTGTATGTAAATTAGCAAAGTCCCTCAGCGCACGGTGGATAACCCATTTCATGCGAGTGAGCCCATTGCCATACTCTAATTCGATGCGGAAGATCACATGGCGGTCGCCAGACTTCTCACTGACCTGCTCGCTGTCAGTGAGCTGGACTTTGAGCTGTTCCAACAAGATCGGTATCCTTCTATTGCCGTGCTCGTCCCTTTGGAACATACTTGCAAGCATCAGCGCTGCAGGGGCACCAGCGGTAAGCTCGGCAAGCAGTTCCGCGGATTTTGCATGATCAATGGTGTGCTCCGGTTTCTTATTGCGTCCTAAGGTCTTGACTGCAGCTTTTATCTGTCGCCATCTTGCAGCACTCATTGTGGAGGCGCGCTCGCCTCGGTGGCCCCTGAATGGGGAAAATGAAGACCCCTCCAGAGCATCGCTAGTTGTCCCAAACCCGGTAAGCCGTCGAAGATTGCTTGGCCGTGGCTCCTCAGCGGAAGCCTGCTGGCTTTGCTTACGGTTCCCAGCGTAGCTCAAACCCCGCGGACCCCATCCACCTCCTCTACGCCAAGCACTATTCCGGGTCATCCTGTCTCGACCTTCATCTTCAGAGATACCATGTCGACCTTCGCCGGGCAAATCTGTCATAGTCGCTCTGCGTGGCAGGAAGGAGGGCCGAAATCTTTCACTTGTTGCCATGGTGGAACTGCTAGATAGGAAACTAGGACGTAATCCACGAGGCGTTTTTGGTGTAGTTGGGGCTGTCTGAGCTCCATCATCATATGGTCGACGGCTTTTATCCCGTTGTCTTGAACGCGAAGCACCCCTCATGTCGTCTTCTCCCGTGCTCTCCTCGGCATCAGCATCCAGATCACTACCTTCCGAGCCCAGCTGCCCTCGCATTGGGTCGCCTCTCTCCGAACTCGGTGAGAAGTGTGAAGCTGGTAGCCGCTCGTCCATTGAGTCTCCGCCGAGAGTGAATCCACTGGGAGTTCTTGTGTGTGGCTGGGCACCATGGGCACCAGAGGGTATAGCTAAGGCTCTCAATTTGTTGAAGATAGAAGGCCCTCTTCTGTCTTTGGGAGTACCCTCGACATCGGCAAGGTCTCCAGAGACAGATTTCCGGTGAGCATTTCCTGATGGCTCGATACTTTGGGCAGCCCGAGAGAATTGAACGCTATGTCGACCATGAGGCGTAGAAAATTCAGCGTTCGACAAAGCCGTCCTTGAGTCCTGAACCCCATCGGTGTGACCTTCTGTATCCCTCTTCTGGAGAAGCTCATCTGCGATACCCCGCAATCGTGGTCCTTCTTGCACTGTACCGGCCTCTCCGCCTTCGTTTCTTTCGGTGTAGTCCCCAAATGGAAATCGACCTATCACTTTCGAGTCCTTAGCACCCTGCGATGACGACACAATCATCGAATTCTCCTGAATCCTGTCGTTCGGACTACCCCCCTCGGGAATCCGAGGTGTCCCATCTGTGCGTTGTTCAGACTTTATGGTAGCCAATGGAGTCCCTGACCAGGGTTTTCCATTTGCATGTAATCCTGTTGAAGAGTCACTCGCTATCCTCATCTCCGCCATTCTTCCGTCAAAACTGAGACCCGACAATACCCCCCTCTCCAAGTGGACCCTTTCTCTGTAGTTGTGTGATATACATGGAGTAGGAGGCTCTTGAACGGTAACAATCCAAATCAATTTCCAGTATGGCTCCAACCTCTTGACGTTCTCGATTCTGATCCCCGTCCCTAAACAGGAGCGAGTGGCTCTTCGTAATTGGGCTTCCTGAACTATTGCACTCTGGTCAATACTCTCTCACTCCGGTAAGTCCTTGGATTTGAGGGCACTTGTGCTGCTCCAGAATTCTGGAACTCCCGCGATTTCTTGGCATCGCGGCCAAAAGTTTCTCGAAACGCCGACGGAAATGTCTATCTGGATCGACTCCCAGCACTTCCATCTACTGCTCATGTAATGCTGAAGTCTATCCTATGTATCGGCAAGGACTATTCTTGCCGTTTTCGTCCACTTGGACGTAAGATCCTAATATTCCAAGCTTCTCGAGTATCAATTTCTACAAATACTGCAATCAACAAATCACTCCGGCGGTCACAGGACGAATATAGAAGGACAAATGAAAGGCAGCCTTTCAGACGGCCAGCCAATGATGAGAGGAACTTACTTAAGCGGCCGTACATGGCCGAACGGACAAGAAGGCCAAACCACCAGCAAGGGCAAGACGTTCAGGACATTGAGCAGCACACCCGTATCAATGAACGCTACAAAGCACTGAGAGAGGCACGAACAACGAGAAGGGTTCCAAAAGGTATTAAATTGGTCGCGCAAGAGTCTGTTGCTAAGGGACTGACTACGGATGAAACTCTGCGCGAACAATATGATTATACAAGAAAAGCAGGCGGCAATCGAGCAGCTCGCCTTGAGGCCCAATTTGGGCGTAAAACCGAGCCACCATCAGAAACAGCGTACGTCACCGCCTCGAATCATCAAGCAGCCAATCGCCAAACATTACGTAGAAACACAGAACTCGACCGACCAGGTCGAGAACTCCCTGGTTCACCTTCCTTGCAGGACGAGTTAGATGAGGGCAATCGCGAACTCTCATTGCCGGAAGACCTTCGCGATGAACATCCTCCACGGCCGTCAGGACGTCCCTTTACAATGAGAAGACAGGCACCGGATGATATAGGATTTACAGGCAGCAGTGGCTCCAGGGGTTATGGAAGAGACTTTTCGCAGAAAAATAATCAGATGGCAAGGTACCGCGAATCAGATGCTCCCTTGGGTATGCCATATACGACACCTGCGTCCGAATTCCTTTACGGTACATCCGTCGTTATTTCAGCTCTCCTGTCTTCGCGCAGGAAGTTCTACAAGCTATACATCTTTGATGGGGACAATCGAGAAGTTCGTAACCAAGACACTAAGGTGCGGAATTTGGCTCTTGAGCGTAATGTCATTGTCCAGAGGGTCAAGGGTGACTGGCTACAAATTATGGACAAGATGAGCGCGGGACGGCCTCACAATGTGCGTATACCGAGTCCTTTCCACAATGTATCAAGCGGCCCCTGATTGGTACATCAAGGGATATATCCTCGAAGCGTCTCCTTTGCCCAAATTACCTGTCGTTGGCCTTCAGTCCGTGGAACGACGCAAGGGACTGTTTCACGTAATCCTGGACCATCAGACCAGTGAGGACGAGGAGATCAATGGCAAAGTCACCAAAATAGAATACGAAGTCAATTATCCGAGGTATCCGTTCGTTCTTTTGCTAGACGGAGTCGTGAGTTGCCCCGTTCCCTAATACCTCACCCACGAGTCGTTTCAAGACATCTTGACTGTCAAGCTTCACCACTCTGACATTACACCAGCTCGATCCGGGAAATCTCGGTGCTATTTTGAGGACGGCCTTCTTTCTCGGCGTCGATGCCGTGGCCGTGTCCAGTCGTAGCAGCGCACCAATATCGCCAGTCGCGCTCAAAGCCTCAGCTGGGGCTTCAGAGAGTTTGCCGCTCGTTTCTGTGAATCAACCTGGAGGGTTTCTTGAGAATTGCAAGAAGAATGGATGGAAAGTATTCGCTGCTACCAGCCCAGGCTCGGACAAGCGGCCAAAGTCGCGCAAATATTTGTCTACATCAAATCTAGGAGGCCCTGTGCGGAAGCATCCATGTATTCTAGTCCTTGGAAGTGAAGGAGAAGGTTTGCGATGGGATATACAGAAGAAGGCCAGCTTCGATGTTGGGATCGAGGGTCAGAGGATCGGCCAAGGGACAGTGGATAGCTTGAACGTCAGCGTAGCGGCAGGACTGCTGTGTGAGGCGTTTCTTCGGAAGCCAAGCGATGCTGAGATTACTGTCGAAGAGACACCTGATAGTCTTGATCGCGACAACGACGTACAGAGGGATACGAAGAATTTGCTGTTCTGAACGTCGGAGTTAGATACCCAATTTGCACCAATAATAGAAAATTATAGCGCAGTGGCTTTACGCGAAAGAAGTCTTGTGCTATTGAAATTGAATGTCTCTTGCGGCCCCCTTTTAGCATTGCAGAATTCTGAGTTCGGATGCCTCTCTTACTTGCTGAATTTAGTATGGGTCCTAGAGCCAAGGCCCGGCCACGCCGGCTAAGATGTCTGCTTTTCTCCGCGCCCCGGCCTACAATATGCACGCGGGTCGCAAAAAAGCTGGAATGATCCGCGCTACCACCCGAGAACCCCACTAAAATTTATATACGCTTCCCTATACTTACTACTAACTATTACTAATGCCTCTATCCTCTCTTATATTATATTAAGATTAATATAAATTTCTTATCCTTATATAAGTAAAGATACGCTCCAACAATTTTAAATACTTTATATTATATAGAGTAATAGTTAAGATATATTATATATTAAAAATTAATATTTATAATATTTATTAGGATTCTACCTTAAGAAGAGGCGTGAATAATTTTAAAATAGAGGAGAAATAAGATAAAAAGAGGCTAATTAACCTTAAAGATATATAATAAATAAAAAAGATTCTTAAAGAGGATAGATTTTATATATAAGCTCTTATATAAGCTTAATTAAAATATAGGTAAACCTTAATATTTTAAAGGATATAATATAATAAGTACTTAATATAATAGGTTATTATAAATATCTTACTTATAAAAAGGATTAAGTAAATAAGGCTAATAAGAAATAATATTATAGATATATTAAATACTAGCTCTAATAATATCTGAATTTATAAGATTAAAAATATATATATTTTAATAATAAATATTATTATAAATTTAGCCCTTAAAGTAAGCTTTATATTATATATAAGCCTAGCTAAAGATACTATTAAGATTATATATAAAAGGTAAATCCTAAGAGTAAAAGAATAAAGATTAAAGATTAAAAATAATAATATATATAAATAACTATTAATTATAAATTTTAATTACCTTTAATCTACTATTAGGTACTTAGTAATATAAATAGGAAGATATCTTATAATATATATATTAATTTAATACTAGAACTAGTTATTAAGTTATAAATATAAGATATTAAGGTAAAGTAATATAACCTATTTATTTTAAAGGAAGATAGTAACTTAGGATATAATAAAAGCTTAAAGT
>JAABUL010004528.1_pt1 | contig 18452 bp, 25 predicted proteins | sample 5559151 | NCBI WGS metagenome assembly JAABUL01 (sample SAMN10711876, study PRJNA513368) | rock metagenome | isolation source: Antarctica rocks | place: Antarctica: Victoria Land, Pudding Butte sud | reverse complement strand
CGGCGGCGTCCACTGGCCACCCTCTCAGCCCGGCTACCCGAGCTCCCGTAGGTACGTTATGCAGTTGTTGTCGTGCCCTCTGTACCGTACCAGGCCGCCGCGCCTCGCGTCAATCGCTCCGAGGGACAAAGGAGCGACCCGGTCGTGTATGGGCGGCGCGCGCCTCGCGGGGCTTCGGTCGCCGCGGACCGCGGCGGCGCGCGTGATCATCTCCGCACGTGACGGCGGCTTGTGAGAAACGGCGATCCCGCTGACGTTGTGCGCTTGGCGTGACCTCACCCCGCCCGCGCGCCACGTCCGGCTGCACGACGTGAGTGGCTCCTCACGCGGCATCAACACGCGTTTCTGGCGCGTCCTCCGTCACTCACCCATCGTGGTCGCCTCCTTCCCCGCGTACGACGCCGTGGTGACCGTGTGCAGACCTCCGCGCACCTTGTAATCGAGCGTGACGTTCATGCGCTGAGGCTGGCAGGCGGCGACGAGGTCGCGTAGGAGGCGATCGGTCGCATGCTCCTGCACGATCCCGACGTCACGATACGAGAGGAGGTAATACTTGAGCGACTTGAGTTCGAGGCACTGCGCGTGCGGCGTGTAGCGGACGACGAGCGTGCCATAGTCCGGCAACCCCGTCCAGGGACACACCGCGGTAAACTCATCGGTGTCGATCGCGATCTCCTGCTGTGCCCCGTCCGCGGGATAGGGGAACGTTAACAGGCAGTCCGCGTCGATCGCGTCGACCCCGCGCATGGGCAGTACACGGTCCAACGCGCGATAGGCTGCTCCCAGGGTGTCTGTGTCTGTCTGGTCGATCAGGGTCATGCGTGGCCTCCATGTGTGGCTAGTCGCAGGGACACCCTACACCCTGGTGTCATCTGCCGCGTGGCCTTCTATTATGCGCGTTCTACGAGCGATCTTGACATAGGCGAGCGGTGGGCAGAATGGACGTCCCTGGACAGGGGGTGGGCGGGCTGCGGTTGATGGGGCCTTGAGCGTCGGCGGTCGCATCCCTAGGCGGTCAACCGGTCGGCCGACAACGCCGCCTGACCATCGCGCGCCCAGGCGCGCGCCCAGTAGACCAGCGGGATCGACACGACCGTCATCGCAACCTTCACGATGTATTGGCCCTCGATGATCTGCACCCGTACGCCGAGCGGTAAAGCGGCGAACGCGATCGTTGCAAACACCACCGAATCGATCAGCAGGCTGACGGCGTTCGATGCGACGATGTATTGCCAGATGGGGCGGCGGATCGTGACGGTCTGGGTCGCCAGATCCATGGCGCTGGAGCAGGCCAGCGCGATCAAGCCCGCCACGGCAATGCGTCCCACGCCACCGCCGATCAGCGTCGCGTACAGGACCGAGGCCGCGAAGCCCAGCAGGACGGCGTAGACCGTTGGCCTGAGACCGTACTGGCGCCGGATAAAGTCGTACGTCGTGAAGCCCAGGGCGAAGACGAATGTGCCGCCGGGCACGACGAAGGGTCCTACCGGCACCAGCAGGTGCGCGGCCAACCAGTTCGCCACAAAATCGAGCGCGCCGGCTAGGGCAACGGCTATCCAGAGCTGCGTTCGGGGGCCGGTCGATCGCCGCATCTATTCCTCCTCTTTTTTACGTATACGGTCGGGTACTAACGGGGGACGATAGCGCGCCGGATCGGCGATGCCAGTCTGGGCGAAGCCCTCGCGCCGCAGGAGACAGGCGTCGCAGTGGCCGCAGGCCTCCCCCGCTGGCGAAGGGTCGTAGCACGTCACCGTCAGGCCGAAATCGATCCCGAGCTCAAGCCCCTGGCGGATAATGTCAGCTTTGTTCAGCTGGAGCAGCGGGGTATGGATGACGACCTGTGTCCGGCCCTCCACGCCTGCTTTCGTCGCGAGGTTCGCCATGTGTTGGTACGCCGCGATGTAGTCAGGACGACAGTCAGGGTAGCCGCTATAGTCACGCGCGTTGACGCCGATATAAATAGCGCTCGCGGCGAGAACCTCGGCCCAGGCGAGGGCGAACGAGAGGAAGATCGTGTTGCGGGCTGGCACATAGGTGACCGGGATACCATGGGCCATCTCGTCGAGCGGCCGGTCGCGCGGCACGGCGATGTCAGCGGTGAGGGCGGAGCCACCGAATTGGCGCAGGTCGATGTCGACGATGATGTGCTCCGCCACACCGATGGCCGCGGCGACACGCCGCGCTGCGTCGATCTCAACCTCGTGGCGCTGGCCATAGCGGAAGGTCAGCGCGTAGGGCTCAAACCTCTCCCGCCGCGCGATAGCGAGCGTCGTGGCGGAGTCAAGCCCGCCGCTCAGGAGGACCACGGCTTTCTTCACATCCACAGCGTCCCCTCCTCCATGCGCGTCATCGATCGTCCCTTCCATAGTCTAATGGAGAGATGCCAACACTGCAGTCAGGAGCCTATCGGCGGCGCTCCCAACCATTCAGGCAGCCATCTACGAAGCGACGCGGGTGGTCAAGCCGTCGCGTGGCAATCAAACCACAGAGCTACTCGACCAAGAGGGCGAACACTGTCTCGCGGCCGTCAGGCTGGCCCTGTGTGGCCCCGACGCTGCGGGCCATTGAGGGGTTGGGCAACCCAGCTGATCGCCTCGCTGGCGCGCACGAGGTGGAAGAAGAAGACGCCAAGGGTGCGGCGGCGGCCGTTGGGAAGCGTGAGCCCGCCCTGTGCCGCGACGGTGAGGGCCTGGCCGAGGACGGCGCGCGCCTGCTCAGGACCGAGGCAGTCTACCGCGCGGGTGATGGTGCGGACGGGCGGGGGCATGGTCTCGCCGAGCACGGCGGCGATGCCACGGGCCAAGGCCCACACGGCGGGGGTACGGAGACATACGCCAGGGACGGCCGCGCCCGCGCCTCCGCGTCCTCATGTGACGAGGCGCCAGCCGGTATCACGTCAGCGTCAGCCTCCCTAGCCACGCCGGCCGCCGGTGGTCTGTCCCGGTCCATGCCCGCCGTCGCCATTATTATGTCGTGTTCCACCGCGTGCTCCCTTCACGGGTCGATATGCCAGCTACCCTCACTATAGACGAGCCGGCGTTCCTCACGGCGCGTGTCCAGGCGCGCGAGCTGGGCCGGGAGCCCATCGAGCGCGTGCGTTATGTCGGATAGATCCCGGCCCCTAATGGAGACGAACACACCATCAGCCTTGAGTTGGAGCGTGGCCGTCGCCGGGCGCTCCCCACCCCCAAGCGCGGCGGCGAGGGCCAGGGCGACGCCAGCCGGGGCCGTCGCGGGGCCGACGAGCCGGACCAGGGGCAGGGGCGGGCCGGACGCGGCCAGCAGGAGCACGCCCCAGGGGTGCTGCTCCTCCCCGCGCACGGGCAGGAAAGCATGCCGCTCGACCGCGACGCCAGCGGCGTGCAAGGCGTCGGCGAGCGGGCCGGCGGCATCGGACGTGACATGATCCGTGGTCAGGGTGACGTGCATCGGCGCGTCGGCGCGTCCCGTCGTGTCGTCTCCGTGTGTATCAGCCATGTGCGCCATCTAGCCGCCCAGGGCTTCCAGGTCTGCCCACAGCGCGGCCCGCAGTTGGTCCAGGTCCGCATACCCCTCCCCAACCTCGAAAAGCGTGACGGTCTGTATGTCCGTGGCCGCCACCCAGTTGGGGCCGGGAGGGCGTCGCGTCGAGGGCACGCGTTGGTTGTCGCGGACGATTGTCTTGTCGTCGGTGGTCTGCTCGGCGATCCCATGACTAGCCCAAGGGCGAAGCATCCCGTCCTGCGGCGACTCCGCGCGCTCAGGAGGCGTGACAGCGACGCGCGGAGTGCCAGGGACGCGTGGGGGCCTGGGTGGAAGATAATCTTCCAGGGATGTCGCCGCACCGGTGCCGACGGGCCTGCGTGGAAGATTATCTTCCATGGACGCCGGTTGGGGGTGGGGGCGCGCCACCTGTACATCCTTCACTTTGAGGCGTTCGCCCTGGCTGGCGCGCACGAGGAGCGTTTCCCGCGCGTCCTCATCCTCCAGATCGGCGATCTCGACGGCAACGGTCGCGCCCACGACCCCACTCTCCACGGCGGCCTCGATGCGTGGATCGCTCACCAGCTTGAGGCGATCCACGACGAACGTGTGGCTCTTCCCCAGCCGCTCGGAGAGCGCGCGCATGGACAACTCCAGGCGGTCCATGAGACGGCGGTAGGCACGGGCCTCGTCGAGCGGGGTGAGGTCGTCGCGCTGGATGTTCTCGACGAGGGCGATCTCCTCCATGGCGTCGTCGTCCAGCTCACGTACGATGCAGGGCACGGTCTGCAGGAGGGCGAGTTGCGCGGCCCGCCAGCGGCGCTCGCCGGCGGCGATCTGGTGGTAGCCCTCGCGCGCGGGGTCGGGACGCACGGGCAAAGGTTGGAGTACGCCGTGCTGCCGGATCGAGACGGCCAGCTCGTCAAGGCCGGCCTGGTCGAAGGTCTGGCGCGGCTGGTAGGGATTGGGGGCGAGGCGCGCAACGGGGATCTCGCGCGCGTCGCGCAGGTCCGTGACGCCTTCCGGGTCCGCGTAGTTGTGGAAGAGGGATCGCTTGGCCGGCTTAGGCATGGGACACCTCCGACGCCTCCACCCTCGTCGCCGTGGGCGCCGCCGCTGTGGCGGTCGGTTCCGTCGTTGCCGTCGTCGGCGCAGGGGTCGGGGCCGCGCGCTGCCAGCGATGCAGCAGAGCGTCGGCAATCTCCGTGTAGGCCAGGGCGGCGGGGTGCTTCGGCGCGTAGTCCACGATAGAGCGGCCGGCCTGGGCCGCGTTGTTGACTTCGGTGGCGTGTTTGACCACGCCCAGGATAGGGAGGTCGGCACCGTACTGCGCGCGGATCTCTTGTGTGATCTCGCGCGCGTGGGTGGTGTGGAGGTCGGCGTCGGTCAGGATGATGCCGGCGATGGAGAGGGTCGGGTTGAGGCGGCGGCGCTTGACGCGGCGCACGGTGTCGAACAGGTCCTCAAGGCTGCCGGCGGACAGGTATTCGGGGGACACGGGGATGATGAGCGTCTGCGCCGCGCCCATGGCGTTGACCACCAGGACGCCCAGGCTGGGGGGGCAGTCGATCAGGATGATGTCGTAGGCGTCCGCCGCCGGGGCCAGCACCTCGGCGAGGATGCGGTCGCGCTCGGGCACGTCGCGCAGCACATGCTCGGCGCTTGTGAGTTCCTTACCCGACGGGATGAGGTCGAGGTTGGGCGCGACGGCGACGGTGTGCGGCGCCAGCGCGTCGGGATTGAGGCTGGCGGCGGCCGTATCCACCTCGCCTGCATCGCGGTCGGCCTCGATGACGGCCTGCATCGCATCGGCGACGCTCTTGGACCCGCGGGAAACACCCGTGGCTAGAGTCAGCGAGGCACGTTGGGGGTCCATATCTACCATGAGCGTGCGTAGGCCAGCCCTGGCAAAGGCGGTTCCCAGGGCGTAGGTACTCGTGGTCTTGCCCACGCCGCCTTTTTCGTTCACGACGGCGGCGATGATCGCGGCCATATCTATCCTCCTCGTTCTCTCAGGCGATCGCCTGTATGTCGGCAACATCCATTACTGTCCATTATGTCAATTATCAGCATAGGCCCGCACTTCTCTGTCCCACCGGCACTGATCCTCGTACAGCCCGCGCAGCTCCTCCCAACAGTCGGCGCCGGTCGTGACGCCGGCGGGAACGTCGGCGCACCCGCGCGGCCACAACGTCGCGGCGTCCTCGTCGGCGCGCACCCACTCGGCCAGGATGGCTGCCAGGTCGTCCGGTCGGACCTCGCGGGCGCAGCGCGGACAGCGCGCGCGGGATGCGCCACGGCATCAGTCCCTGTCCTCCTCATCGTCGGCGTTGACGTCCAGCAGCAGCGCGTCGATCTCGTCGTTGTCCAGTGCGGGGTCCAGTGTGTCGAGACGATCCAGCGCCGTCAGTTCATCGTCGTCGCGCAGGTCATCCGGCATGTCGAGGGTCGCCAGCTCATCGTCGGTCGGTTCACGGAATGGGTTGCGCTCTTCACGGGTCATCGCAGCACCTGACACTGGGGGACGCGCCATGGTCACCAATAGCACGGCTGGCTATGAACCGCCACCTCATGCGCGCCCACAGCGAGCACGGCGGCGAGGATCGCCACGGCGATTAACAGGTGCAGGGAGGTGAGGCGGAGGCGCGTCATACGCTGTTCTCCTCACCCTGACTCTGGCCCGCGTCCTGGCGTCGCTGACGGCGTTCCTGACGCCACTGGATGGGGCGCAGGTCCAGGCGCACCAATTCGCCGTGGTCGGGGTCCCAGCGGCGCTCGATGCGCGCCAGGCCGAGCCGTTGCAGGTGCTCCATGTTCGCCCGGGCCCGTTTGGCCGGGATGCCCGTCTCCGTGGCCATCTGCGCGGCGACAGCGGCGAAGTCCTCCTGCGTCCACCAGGGGGCGTCGGGCGGGTCGTAGCGGTCGGGCTCCTCGTCCAGGTGGACGATCTGACCGCGCAGCATGCTCGTGGCGGGGGTGACGATGCGGACATGGCTGCCGGGGCCGCACACGGCGATGCGGACCAGGGCGATATCGTCGTCGCTAGGCGGGTGGCCGGGGCGGGTGATGCTGAGGTGGAAGCCCTCGCCGGCGGGGATGGCGGGGTCGATGCTCACGACGACGCCCATGCCGTCCGCGGTGCGGAACGAGACACCGTGGAAGCCGCCGAGGTCGAGCGCCCCCTCGTAGACAAGGCGGCGGTCGTCGATGAGTTTAAGGTCGTGGCGCGGGAGGGTGCGCGCGTGCCTGTGGCCGCCCGCGGTGGCGTCGTTCATTGGGCTATCTCCTCTTTGCCATAGAGCGCGCGGTAGAAGCGCGTGGCCAGGTCCCGCTCCAGCGGCTCGTGGGCGGCATCGCTGGGGGCGCGGCGGCGGTAGAGCGCGGCCACGTCGATCGCGCGGAGGGTCGAGCCAACCAGATCGGCGCCGGCCTCCTCGTCAGCGTCGCCGTCGTCAGCGGGGGGCGGCGCGACGGGGAGCGGGAGAGCGAGGTAGCCGCGATCGTCGGCGACGTCGTAGACCTGGCCGCGCGGCACGGGCTGGATAGCCCATTCGCCGGTCTCATAGACGACGAGGTAGGCGTCCTGGCCGCGCACGTCGTACCAGACGGCCCAGCCCAGCACGTCCTCGATAGCCGTGTCCCTGATCGCCTCGAAGGTCCGACTCAGGCGCTGGTCGTCCATGAGCCGGCCGCGGTGCGATGTCGGGCGCGGCCAGAGCCGGGTAAGACGCCGACGCTGGGCGTCCATCTCCGTGGCGATCGCGTTGATCTGCTGATCGCAGTCGTCACAAACCGCGACGCCCTCTCGCTCAAAGAACGGCTGGCGGTCGTAGCGCGCGCTGTGGGGGTCGATCAGGCGCAGCTCGCCGAGGGACTGCACCAAGAGGTCGGCGGGGTCCACAGCGCGCTCACAGCGCGGGCAGCGCATCGTCCGGGTGGGACACGGGTCCGGGCTTACGGTGTGCTGCATGTAGGCGTGCAGGTCGGTCCGTGCGGCAACGGCCGGGGTCATGGCTGGCCTCCGTCCTGTGCCTGTCCGCTTGTCTGCGGTGGGGCCGTCGTCGCCGCGGCGGTGGCCGCCTCCATCTTCTGCTTCAGGCGTCGCTTCTTGCGCGAGGGCTGCCCGACCTGCCCCAGGTGGTGCGCGCGGTAGGCGTCGAGCGCGGCCTGCGAGACGAGGCGGGTGCGGGGGCTGGCCAGTTCGGACTCCATGAGGCCGCGCTTGATCGCGGTCTGGACGGCGATCTGCGTAACGCCCAGCATCGCGGCGGCCTGGGCCGTCGTGTAGCGGGCGACGGTGTAGAGGGGATCGTCGTGTTTTTTTGGCATACGTGTAGCGTACCGCGTGGCGGGGCGTCCCGACAGGGACAGCACACATAGGGGTGCTATTGGGGGTGTCATTGTCGTCATGATGGCCGACTCCTCTCCCCTGTGGCGGCAGCGCGCCTCTCTCCAGCGTGTCATCGTGTGGCGCCCTGCGTCGCGTCCTCGGGCCGTGCCCACGCCTCGATCTTGTCGGCGGCCCACTCTAGCAGCGGGAGGAGCTGCCCCGCGCGTTGCATCGGGTCGAGCGCGGTCCTCTCCTGCCGCTCGTGCAGGTCGCCGGCCTCGGCCAGGGTGTGGCCGAGGATCGTCAATAGCTCGTGTCGCTTGGTGTCCATGGCGTCGTGTCCTCCTCGCTGTCTGTCTACTTACTTGGGGGGGGGGGGCGCGTCCCCTCCACCCCGGCGACCTGTCATCCTCTCTCTCTAGCCCTCCTCGCTACGCGGCCCGCTGGCGGGGCACTCCCTCACCCTCGTCGGTGGCGTCGCGCGTCGCGCCGATGGCGCGGACCATCTGGCGCAGGGACGCGTCCTCGCCCCGGCCGCTGGCCAGCCGTGCCGCGATCACCGCGACGCCGTGCAGCACGGTCGAGTGGTCCCGACCGCCGCGCAGCCGGCCGATCCGCGTGGCGGGGAACGCCCCGTTACGCGTCGGTAACGGCCAGGTCAGCCGCGTGCGCATCAGGTACATCGCCACCTGACGGGCCTCCGCGAGCGCGGCGACGCGGCAGGGCGCGCGCAGGCGCGCCGGCGTCAGCAGGCAGGTATCGGCGACGGCCTGCCGGATGCGCGGGGCCTCGGCGAGCTGTGCGCGCCGGAGCCGCCGGAGCGCCGCGCGTTGCTCCGCACGGCGTTCCGGGTCGTACCTGTTAGGGTGCATCGTCGGAGCCCTCCCCGTCATCGGCGTCGGCGTTAGCGTAGGGACCCAACGCCTCCAAACCCTCGTCCATGTGGCGAACGCGGGCACCTGCGGCCTCGTGCAGGGCCGCGAAGGCGGCGGCCAGGAGGGCGCGGCCCCAGGGAGCTAGGGCGTCGTCGTCGGTGGCGTCGAGGTCATCTAAGGCGCGCGCGGCGCGGGCGGCCTGCGCCTCCGCGTCCGCTTGCCGCGCGCGGAACAGGCGGGCGATCTGGCGGCACGCCTCGGGGGTCGGGGTTATGTCAACGGTGTCCATGGGGTGTCCCTCCTATCAATCTCATGTAGCGGCGTCGCCGCCGTCTGTGTCGCCCCGTTCGGGCATCCCCAGGACGTCGCCGACGGGGCGCAGGCCGGCGAGGTCCTGTCACTCTTGGCTGACCTGGCCCGGCGTGAGCGCCGCCAGGGCCTCGATCAGCAAGGCGACATGATGGTGGTCGATGACGGCCAGGGCGCGCCATTGCGCGCCCTGGGGGGCCTGCGGCTCCAAGGTGGCCCACGCCTCCTTCGCCTGCTGCAGCCAGGCGTCACGCGGCTTGCTGATGGTCCAGGTCATTGATCCCCCTCCTTTGCGCGGCGTGATGTCGTGGCTGTTGCAGGCGTCACAGTGGAACGTGAAGCTGGCAGGGTCGATGTCCACGCACTCGTCGCCCGCGTCGGACGGCCAGGGCGCGGCGTCGGCGGGATCGCCGGTGTCGTTGAGGGTGGTGACGCGGCAGGCGCGGCGCTCGTCGTAGAGGACGCGTAGATCGGCGCTGCCACAGTAGGGACAGGTCCAGACGATGCCCGCATCCGTCGGCGCGGCAAGGGGCTGGCCGCAGTCAGCGCGGGGTACGCCGGCGTCCGGGGTGCCGGCGTGGATGGGCGCCACGTCGGCGGCGCGCGCGTGTGGTGTCATTGGTTTCATCCTCTCCGTACTCCATGCGGGGCGGGGGGAGCGGTGGGGCGTCCGCTCCCCCCGGTGGCCGACAGGGCGGCGCTCCATTGGGCGATGAGGGACCGGCAAAGCGGGCGGCAGCCGTGGCAGGGCGGGCAGTAGGTCAGGCGCGCGGCGTCGAGCGTGAGGGGCCGATAGGCACGCAGGGCGGCACGCATCAACGCTTCGACATGGTGGCACCAGCCGCGCAGGGTGCGTCGGAAGCCGGCCCGGCCGCTGGGGCAGGTGCAGGAGACGGCGCCGCAGGGGTCGAGGGTGACGGTGTGCCAGTTGAGGGGGCAGCCTTGATGGAACAGGGCGATCTCGAAGCGGGCGCCGTCGAGGATGCGGACGGTCCACCAGGTCGGATGGCTCCGGACGTGGGCGGCGCGGGGATAGGCTAGCCTCTGCTACCATGGGGGTGGTCCTCCTGTGGGGGGTCTACTGGCGGGCTGCCCATGACTCTTTCCACGGAGGGGCAGCCCGCTTCTTTTATCCCTACACCCTAATTATAGCACCTAATCATGTCCAATAAAAGGAGGGGGAGTAGGGGTTTTTTCGCCCTATGTAGGGCGGACGTTGGGGCTCAGGGACGGGGCGCGGCGGGGCGTCCCCCAGGGGACTAGGCGGCGCGCGCGGCGTCGAGTGCCGGCGCGATCTCCTGCATGAGCGCGGCGACGCCGGCGCGGATGGCGTCGAGGTTGGCCGCGAGCGTCGCGCGGTCGATACGGTAGAGCGCGAGGTAGGTCGGGGTATTGGGGCAGGGCACGGCGAGCGCCTGGCAGACACAGTACGCGACGGCCTCAGCCTGGCACTCGACCTGTTGTGTGGTGAAGGTGCGGCGTTCCTCGGCGCGGTGGACCCGTTCATGCGCCCATTCGTGGATGAGTGTCTTGCAGAGATTGCCGGCGGGGTTGCCCTGCTTCAACTCGATCCGTCCGTCGCCGTAGCTGACGCCGTTGGCGTCTTGGACAAGGCGTGGCTTGAAGGCGACGGAGAGGCCGCCCCGCGTGGCGATCGCGGTCAGGTGGCCTAACAGGGCGTCGTAGCGGTCGCCCTCGACGGCGTGGATGGCCAGGGCGGGAAGGGCGTCCCCCTCGGTATCAGCCGCATCAAAGACCCAGCCCGTGCGGAATCTCAGGGCGATCACGGCATCATCGCCCGCGTCGGTCTTGCCCTTGATCGGGGCAGGGCACAAGATCGCGATGCCCTTGGCACCCTTCTTCACCTGGCGGCCCAGGGCCTGCCAGGCACGGTAGCCGGCGACGCGTACCGCGTCGGGGCGCTGCATGGCGATGAGGGCGCAATTGTGGGCGCTGTAGGTGTAGAAGCGCGCGAGGGTGGTGAGGTAGCGGGTGAGTTCGGCGCTCTGCGCGGCCTGGTCTGTCTCGTCGGCGAGGCGCTGCATCCACTGGTCAATCTTGGCGAGGGTGTCGGCGGTAGGGTTGGCGCGCTTCTCAGTGGTTTCGGCGGTCATCGGTCATCACTCCATCGGCGAAGGGGGAGGGCTGGCGGGGGGGCCAGCCCTCGGGGTGTGCTACCAGGCGTACCAGGGGACAGGCAGGGGGAGCGGGGCACGGACGGGCGCGGGGTCGGCGTCGTCGCCCATGACCGGCTGATCGTTCGCGGTCATGGCCTGCTGGTAGGCGTCGCGGTAGGCGATCAAGCGCGCGATTGTCGTATCGAGGAGGTTGAGCAGGGCGGTATCATCGGGGAGGTCGAGGGACGCGCTGACCTCGGTGGCACCGATGGGGTCATGGGGGCGAAACGTGGCGGTGACGGAGATATCGCCGTCGTAGAGCGCGACGGCGGGGCAGGGCGGTATACTGGGGATGCTGGCCGCGACGTGGGGAGCGGGAATGGCTTCGGCGGTCATCTCGGTGTGTCCTTTCCGTGGTCCGGTTAAAAGTGGGCGGGGGCCTTTACTCCCCGCCCACTTTTTTGTTTAGAGGCCGAAGGCTTCGCGCAAGGCGGCGGCACCGGCAGGCCGGGCGAGCGCGGGGGCGTGTGGTGTCGCCGTGGCGCGTGCCCGTTTGGGGGTGATGGCGCGATAACCCTGCTCCGTCATAAGGGCGAGGGCGAGCGCCCAGCAGCGCATCCCCTTCTGGCCTGCCTCGCAACTACACGTTAGGCGCAGCGCGTCGATGGTGTGGGTGTGGCCGGGGCGGGTGCGGCTGTCGATCTCGAAGGTGTACGGGCCGGTCCTGCGGATAGTGGCCGCGCGAGCGGTGGCCTTGCTCTGTCGTCGTCGCTCTTGCCGTGTCATGGTGTGAAGCTCCTTTACTGCTTCGCCGTCCGTAGGATTGTTTGCCCTACGCCCTCATTATAGCACCTATATGGGTGCAATAGCAAGGGGAAAATGGGGGTAAAACGGGGCCAATTGTCGGCGGGTCCGCGTGCTCGTGGGGGCCTAACCGGGCCGAGCGGGGGCGCCGTCACCCCGGCCCGCGCCGCCCTGGCGCCGTGGGCGCGTCCACATCCCTTGCCCCTCATGCGGGGGGCGTGCTGGGGCCGTGTCGCGCGTGCTGGGGTCCCTGGGGCGCTGTGGTGGCTGCTGGCGGGCGGTGGGGGGCGTGGGAAGCTTTCTGTGCTCCTGGGGGGCCGGCGGGGATCGTGGCGTCTGTGGGCGCGACGACGGCGGCGTCTGCAGACGGGGCGAGCAGGGGAGTGCCCTAAGGGCTCGTTAAACAATTACTTCCCGTTTTTGGGCGCAGGCTCATAGCCGCTTTGCCCGACAGCGGCGGGAAGTTATTCCTTGGCGACTCCTAAGCGGGGAGAGTGCCCTGAGCGGGGGGAGTAGTCAGGGTGCCACGCTCTGTCACAGCGGCGCCTGTGCCAGCGTCGTGGACGGCTGTCTCCTAGCGGCAGTCTGGTGGATAAGGGGACATCTGATGCCGACGGGGGAGGGCAATAGAGGGGACACGTGATGCCGGCGTGAGGGGACAGGGGTTGCCGACAATCAAGACGCAGAATCAAGACTTAGTGTGTAAGGCGTCAGATTAGATGAGCGGGTTTCACCCTTACAGTGGTGAGAAACGTCACAGTAAGTGAGCGGGAAACGTCACAGTAAGTGAGCCAACCCGCACGGTGCGTCACAGTAAGTGAGCCAACCAGCGCGTGAGGGGTGCGCGTCGGCGCGCAGCGCGCGGTGTCCCCAACAGCGTTTTGACGCTCAGATTGACGTCGAGAGAGGCGGTGAAGGGGCCATAGTGAGAGATGGCTCACCTACTGTGACGCAACCGGCTCGCCTACTGTGACGTTTGGCTCATCTAAGGTGACGCCTTACAGACTCTATGGTAATTGGGAGGCTCCCTCAATTACCATAGAGTCAGTCACTGTCACTACGTGCTAGCGTCAGTGAATGACGTTTCGTGGAGTTGCACTCGAACAGGAGCTTCATCATCCACTTTCGCTGTCATGGCTATGACAGCATGTGACGTCATAATAATGTAGCTTGGAGATATGCCATGAGTGTTCACGAATCCGCAACTGCCTCCATGAGGACGGTCCGTTTCCACGACTACGGCGAACCGGTCGACGTTCTGCGCCTGGAGCGGGTAGCCGTGCCGAGCCCTGGCCCCGGCCGCATTCGCGTGCTCGTGCATGCGTGCGGGCTGAACCCGGCCGACTGGGCCTTATGCTGCGGGTTATTCCCGGGTGAGCTACCCCGCGGCATCGGGCTGGAGCTGTCCGGGATCGTCGACGCGGTCGGCGAGGGCGTTGCCGATGTCATCGTCGGCGATCTTGTCATGGGCACGGCCGATTATGCCGGTAGTGCGAGCGCTGGCGCAGCGGACCGCGCGCTCATGTCTTACTGGACCCGTGTTCCGGCGGGACTCGACCCCGTGGAGGCGGCCGCGTTGCCGATGGCGGTCGAGACGGCCTACCGCAGCCTCGCAAGTCTCGGCGTCACGGCCGGACACACACTCCTGGTCCACGGCGCCGGGACGACGGTTGGGTTCGCTGCTGTTCAGATCGCCCGTCTGCGCGGCGCGCGGGTCGTCGCCACCGCCGGTGACACCTATGCTGCACAGCTACGCGCGCTGGGAGCGACGGTGACCTCGTACGGTGACGGGATGGTCGAGCGGGTTAGCGACGTCGCCGAGGGACCACTGGACCTGGTCTTGGACACCGCGCCGGTCAGCGGCGTCCTGCCCGACCTCATCCAGATTGTCAGCGGCGATCCTCGCCGCGTCTTCACCATCAGCGACTTCGCCGCCGCCGCCGCGCTCGGCGTTCGCAGCAGCGTCGGCGAGGACACCACGTTGCGCTATGACGTGCTCGGCGAGTTCGCCCAGCGCGCCGCAGACGGCCAGTTCACCATCCCGATCGCCCGGACCTTCGCTCTCGAGGACTGGCGCCTGGCCCTCGCCATCAGCCAGAGCGGACACCCCCGTGGCAAACTCGTATTACTACCTGCCAGCACGGCAGTCAGCAGCTCGTTGTAATGCCCAGTTGTAAGGACTCGACTTTGGCACTTTTCCACTTGAGCATCGGCCGACATGTCCGGGTGGCACAAAAGCGTCGGACCGAATTGACCAACTCCCCATGTGTGCCCGGATATGGCTAATTCAGCACCCCTCCAGGGGCACTGGTAGCGCCAGGCGTGGTTTCGACGACTGGTAGGCGACGTCCCGTAACAAAAAGTGCCAAAGTCGAGAACTTGATGAATCAATTGAGTGTCATTCACCCGTGCGAAAAAGCCTCCATGTAGGCGGGCTTGTAACATGGCTTGAAGTAGGACATCTCACGGGCAATTTGCCCGCAGCCAGGGCTGCCTCTCGCTCACCAAAAGGTCGGGAGAGCCATGATGTGTCCCCAAAGAGCAACATAGTTGTGGCCGAAAGAGCAAGGGTATGCGTATTCGTTGGGGACGCCGCTGGTGTCCCCCCTGCGATGGAAACCGGGTGAGGGACGTCGAAGCCAACCGTACTGCACCTACAATAGAGGTGTAAGTGCCGGCTTTGAACTGTTACGCTTTGCCGGGTTAACATGTATCACCCGCGCACCGTCTTTTTTTCAGGTAGTGGGCGTCCCATGAGCGTGAAATGGCATGCTACCGGCCTTAACCAGCACGGCTTATCTGTACCACCGTAAACCGGCTTTTTGTACCAGATCGAAACTGGCGCTTACAAGAGGCAGCGAGAAAGACGACGCATGCCCAATAGAGGCCGCGGAGGCCACCGATTGTAGGAACGTCATGGTCGCGCCATGAGGGATATTCGCAGCCAGGTGCTTCAGATCGGCGTCGACCTTCGGATCGATGTCCACGAATTGAGTGATATCCAGCGGACCCATGTGTTGGACGACGTGTTTGCAAAGTATACTCAGGGCTACCGCTATGCCTGGGCCATGTGGGACTCCAGGTACGTCGCTCCCCATGTCAGTCGGCAGGCAGAAGATGGCTGGGAGTGGTGCGCTGATTTCATTGGTATGAACCAGGCGTTTCTCTGCTTCAACTCCGCCCACGAGGAGGCCATGTTTGCCATCGCTGGTGGCCATGCCGTCGTGAGGCTCTTGGGCGAGATGCCTGCGGAGGAGTTCTATCTGACCAACACCCTCACAGACTATGTACGGTGCTTCAATCATCACGACTATCTCATCGCCTGCGGCAGAGCGCGGGCGTGGCTCACCGCCTATCAGCCCGCCGGATAAGAGAGCGGGCAGCCACGGACAGGCGCCCACTCTCCGGTCCTAGCTATAGGTCCCAGGTAGATCGTTGACCGTGAGGGGCCTCGATCGCGCTGGCCGCGCTGGCGGGTGAGACAACGATCGCCGAGGCCGCCCGTTCGCGGCGCGGACCCGGTTCAGGCGACGCGGGTGTCGTACGTCGCGCGGTTGGCGACTACATCGTCCATGTGCATCTCGGCCCAGGTCTTGAGGCCGCGCATCATGTGGTGCAGTGAGAGACCGAGGGTGGTCAGCTCGTAGGAGACCGTGACGGGCACGGTCGGCACCACGGTGCGGGTGACGAGACCGTCACGCTCCAAGGAGCGCAGCGTCTGCGTGAGCATCTTCTGGCTGACGCCGGCCAGCAGGCGGGACAGCTCCGAGTAGCGCATCGACCGGGGCTCACCGGCGCAGTTGGCGCCTAGCTGATGCGAGCCGTCGCTGCCCAGCGCGGCCAGGATCAGCGCGACCCATTTGTCGGAGATCCGGTCGAGCAGCTTGCGGCTAGGACAGGCCGCCAGGAAAGCGTTATAGTCCGCCTTGGTCTGGGCCCTCTTCTGGGCCGCCGTCATCGTTGCCATCGACCGCTCCTTCCCGTGGGTGCCTTACGCACTCCAAAGTACCTACTTCCCGTCAGGAAGTAACATACCATATAATGCAGGGAGCCGTTAGGGTAGCGGCTCGCCGACCAGAAACGGGTCATGCCGCCGACAGCGGCGTCGTGAACGCGGCACACCGCCACCCCGCTCACCATGAAAGACAGAGGTATACGTATGGTCTCCACGTCGCTTCCCGGCGGCACCTGGACCCTGGGCGACCTGACCGTCACCCGGTTCGGCTACGGCGCTATGCAGCTCGCTGGCCCCGGGGTCATGGGGCCGCCTGCCGACCACGACCGCGCACTCGCCGTCCTCCGCGCGGTCGTCGACCTCGGCATCAGCCACATCGACACCAGCGACGCCTACGGGCCGCGCGTCACCAACCAGTTGATCCGTGAAGCGCTGCACCCCTACCCCGCAGCGCTGCACATCGTGACCAAGGTCGGCTCGACCCGGGACCAGCAGGGCGGCTGGCCCCCGGCCCGCGAGCCAGAAAACCTGCGCCGCTCCGTCCACGAGAACCTGGAGAACCTCGACCTCGAGGTGCTCGACCTGGTCAACCTCCGGCTCGGCAACGCCGCGGGACCCCAACCCGGCTCGCTCGCTGAGCCGTTCGAGACGCTCGTCGAACTCCAGCAGCAGGGCCTGATCCGGCACCTCGGCGTGAGCAACGCGACGGCGGAACAGGTCGCCGAGGCGCAGGCGATCGCGCCGATCGTGTGCGTGCAGAACATGTACAACCTCGCGTACCGCCAAGACGACGCGCTGATCGACAGGCTCGCCGACGAGGGCATTGCCTACGTGCCCTTCTTCCCGCTCGGCGGCTTCAGCCCCCTGCAGTCCTCGGCGCTCTCGACCGTAGCCGCCCGGTTGGATGCGACGCCCATGTCGGTCGCCCTAGCCTGGTTGCTGCAGCGGTCGCCGAATATCTTGCTCATTCCCGGCACCTCGTCAACGGAGCACCTGCGCGAGAACGTCGCTGGCGCGAGACTCTCGCTCTCCGACGAGGAGCGCGCCGAGCTGAACAAGATAAACTAGCGGTCTAGTGAAACGGCAACCATATGGGGCCACTGATCGGGCAAGAAATAGGGCCAGAAAGCGGTTCTTGGGCACTCTCGATGATGCCCGTTCCGGTGTCGTCACCTGAGATGGGCGAGGCCGCCATCGGCGTCGTCCGGACGGGCAGGTTGGCAACGGTCACTCTCACCCGCATCATCCTGGCACTATAGCCGCGCAAGCCGTGTGGCCGCCCTCATCGAGAGTGCCTAAGAACCAGCAACCGAGCAAGATGACATTGGGCCTCCCACCCGTATACTTCTCTACTAGGAGGTCACACCATGACCGACTCACCCTGGACCGCCGACGACATTCCCGACCAGAGCGGCCGCACGGCGGTGATTACCGGGGCTAATACCGGCCTTGGCTTTGAGGCGGCTCGGATCCTCGCACACCATGGGGCGGCGGTGGTGCTGGCCTGCCGCAACCCCGAGAAGGCCGCAGAGGCCGCAGATCGTATCCGCTTGACCGCCCCCGACTCGATCGTCACCATCCTGAGCTTGGATCAAGCGTCCCTGACCTCTGTCCACGCTGCCGCGAAGCAACTACGGGCCGAGCACCAGGAGATTGACCTGCTGATCAACAACGCGGGGATGCTGGGCTCCTCCGCGCGCCGGCTGACCGAGGATGGCTTTGAGGCGACGTTCGCGACTAACCATCTGGGGGTGTTCGCGTTCACTGGCCTGGTCCTAGACCGGCTGCTAGCGGTGCCCGGCTCGCGGGTCGTGACGCTCAGCAGCCTCACCCACCGCTCCGCGACCATCGACTTTGACGATCTCCAATCCGAACGGCGGTACCGCCGCAATAGCGTCTACGGCCGCTCGAAGCTGGCGAACCTTCTGTTCACCCACGAGCTGCAGCGGCGACTGGCCGCAGCCGGCGCGCCCACGATCGCCACCGCCGCGCATCCGGGCCAATCACGCACCGAGTTCACCCGTGATATCAACCCCGCCGCGCGCTTCCTCTATGGCCCGCACGCCCGCCCCCTCACCGGCTGGCTGATGCAAGACCCCGCGATCGGGGCGCTGGCCACGATCCGCGCTGCCGTCGACCCACACGCCCACGGCGGCGAGTACTACGGACCAGCAGGACCCCTCGGGCTCACCGGACATCCCGTCAAAATCAAACCCAGCGCCCGGTCCCGCGACATCTCAGCGCAGGGTCGCCTATGGCAAGAGTCCGAACGACTGACCAACGTCACCTACTCCCTCGCGACCGGATCGCCGCAAGAACCACACGCACAAGCCCAGTAGACCTGACCCAAAGGGTTCCGTTGGGTCCTGCTGAGATGCCTGAAAGTGATTCGTCCTGGCCGGTCGGCAGCACCATTTTACCGCTGCATCGAAGCATAAAAGCCCTGATAGGGGTCCAACGCGGCGCGACAAACAAGGATCGCGCGGACGCGTGGAACACCCCCTGGCCGGTTCCATTGGGTGGTGCTGAGTTGACATATTATTGCCGAAAGATCTTCAGGTGCGCCGTGTTTGTCGCGCCGCGTTGGACCCCTATCAGGG
>JAABUL010004527.1_pt1 | contig 18453 bp, 1 predicted proteins | sample 5559151 | NCBI WGS metagenome assembly JAABUL01 (sample SAMN10711876, study PRJNA513368) | rock metagenome | isolation source: Antarctica rocks | place: Antarctica: Victoria Land, Pudding Butte sud | reverse complement strand
TTCGATTTCTTGGCAATTCGATTCGATTCCTAATATTGGAATCGAATATCGACTTGAGTCGAGTTAGATCGATTTCGAAATAATAGAAATCGACTCGAGTTTCGATTCGATTCCTAGGGTTAGAATTGTTGGGTCGGGTCGATTCCAATAGTTGAAGTCGAAACTCGACTCGACGATCAGTCTATAACTACTAATATGTATTATATATATACATTACTCTTGCCAAAATATTGCGTTTTTAAAAAATTACTATTTGTATAATTTGGTTTTCGATTTCAATATTAGAAATCGACTTGACTCGACAATTCTAATATTAGAAATCGAATCGACTTTTCGATTTTAACTTTTGAAATCGACTCGACTCGATTCAAGTTAAGTACTTGATTCAAACTCGATAATCCAATCCGACGCAATCAATCTAATTATATTATTTAGCTTAAATATAGAGTACAAATAATATATTAATATTGTTTGCTTGTTAAACGTCTTTCAATTAGCGCTATTTAAAAGTTAAATATAGCAAATAGTCTTTATATATTTTATTTGTCTATTTATTTGTCAAATTAATTGTTAAGTTGTAATTATTGCGCTAAGTTTAAAACGTTAATATTTTTAATATACTTTCGACAAAACATTTGTTTAATTCGATTTTTAAAGAAAAATCTATCTTAATATTGTTATTAAACTTAATTGTCTTCTATATACAAGTTGCAATTAGTTAATTATATCTTAAATTAAATTAGATTAGATTAGATTAAATTAGATTAAATTATCTCTAAGAGTCTTATCTATCTTTGTACTAGTTTTATTTCTAAAATCTTTCTAGAAGCATTAATATAATTAGTTAGTATATTATATTAATTTTGAACAACTAACAAGCAATTAATTTTTTTCGTACAAGATATTTATTTTTAAATTGCTCTTTATTTTATTGTTCTACAAATATTTTTGTAGTTAATTAATATACTATATAGACGTTAGATTACATTAAAGTAGCTTAAACTAAAATAAATTTTTTCGAAAAAAATAACTTACTCTTGCGATATTATTTCTCTTACTATTTTTCTATAAGACGCACTATAGTTAGTTAACGCATTTTATAGACTTTAAGTTAAATTAAATCAAATTAAATTAAGATTTCTCTAAAATTTATATTTATATTTTGAGAAGAATTTTTTTTCAAATTGTAGTTAGTACTTTGCAACAATTGTTAGCTTTTAATATTAACAAATTTAATTTAATTTATTCTATTCTTTATCGAATATTTTAACATAAATTTGTTAACTTTATTGTCAACAAATATATTTTTATTGTTTAGTTTTTTACGTTGTTATAATGCTATCTTAAATTTAAACTCGAAATTATCTAAATCGAACAAAGAGTTTTTTAAAAAAAAGTATATTTTTGCTTCAAATTCTAGATTGCAATTTACTTTTTTACTATAAAGTATTATTTTCTTGAGCAATTTGCGCAATCTTAATTTAATCTTTGTTGTACTTTAATTATTCTATAATTTTTATATAATATTTTTGATTTTTGATATTATTAGTTTAGTATATATATTTATATAATTTGTATTATAAATTATTTGTTGTTAATTTAATTCTTTTTAATTTGATTGTAATATATATTTTGTAACAAAATTTCTCTATATAGTAACAAATTATAATATATATTATTTTAATTATCTTTAAATTTAGTTTTATAAACAAATATTTAATTAAAAAATTTGTTTAAAAACTTTTTCGATTGTTGTTAAAAAACAATAATACAAAGATTTTAACAATTATTAAGACTTAAAATATTTTAAATAGTATATGTCAAAATAATAGATAGTAGAACGCTTAGTTTCTATATAGAAGCTAGAGCAAAGTTTATCTATATATATTGGTCGAAGCTATTCGAACTAATTACGTAATATCGAGTCGAGTAGTATCAAATCAAGTAGTGTCGACACTAGATTAGATTAATTACAATATTTCAATACTTCTATTTAATCTAAGTCTAGAAATTAGCTCTTATATAAATTATATTTTATATTTTATTAAATTTAAAATTTATCTTAAAACTACTAAGTTCTAAGTATCTTTTTAGCAAAAGTAAAGAAAATATATAAAAGTCTTTTGTTAACAATTTATATACAAATATATATATATTTACAAGTTCGAAGTATTCTAAGACTCGAAAAATATATAAGAGACAAAATCTTAACAAGAAATTATATAGACGTTATTAATAGTATTCGATAACTTTATTAGTAAAGCAAAGAGAATAATAAGTGCAAATTTAAATAAATAATGCAAAAATTAATAACAATAGATATAGCAACTATTTAGTTACAAGTTGTTTAAATAACTAAGTCTAATATCTATATTCAAGATTATAAGTAGTTTAGTTATTAAGTTAGTTTAAAAGTTAATTAAAACGCTTTAAATATATTATAAAAAAGAGCTTTAATTAGTTTATTAACTATTTGTTTTTTAATAAAGATATATTTTAGTTTAATTTAGCTATTTGCAATCTTTTTGCAAACAAACTAGATTTAAATACTTATATATTTTGTTTAAATATATTGCGCAAAATTCTTAGCAAACACTATAGTTTTCTAGTTATTGCAATAAATAATAGTAGCAACTAAATATAATATCAAAAGTATTAAAGAAAAAATTTTAACAACAACAAGAATTCTAGATCTAAACAATAATAATAAAAATAAATAAAATAATTGCAATTGCTTTAATAGTACTTGAAGTCAAATAATCTTCTTAACAATTTACGTTTGCTTAATACTGTATATTTGACTTTGCAAGTAAAAAAAGCAACAATTAATTAACATTTAAATAATTAATTAATAGCAACACTTTCTAAATTAAAAATATATTTAAAAATAAAACAACAAGTATTTTAATTTTTGTTCTAGTTAATATTAATATAGTCTAACAAGAAACAAATGTTTTTACAAAAGATAAAATAAAGATTAAAAGTATTTCGAAAATAATAGAATATTTGTTTAACAATCTTTCAATAAGTATTGATAAAATTGAAAGTATATTTATTTATTACTAAAACAACAAAAGCAATATCTAGTTAAGTATCTAGTATCGCGTATATAAGAAAATCAATTGTCGATTAATAGATATAACAATAATCTAAGTCGACAATATAATTTAAATCGACAATATATATTTTAAATATATTTATAAAAATAACAATTAATTTATACTTTTATATTTTGTAGTTCTTTAATATCTTTTCTAAATATACTTTTTAACTTAAATAGAAAATTTAAATTGCAAAATTGCGCTTAATTTTAATTTTTAAATATTATTAAACAAGATCTAAATTAATTATTTTAAATTAATTAACAAAAATTCTTTTAACAATATTAATAAACTTTCTATTAACGTCGATAATCAAAAAATTGTCTATATAGATAGCAATAATAATAAAGTTATTAATAAAAACACTTAGATCGAAGTCTAATAAACAAAAGTAATATTTTTTAAAAAATATTACAAGAGTATTATATTATATTTAAAATAATTGTTTGAACTTATAAAGAGCTTTTTTAAATTAATAAATCTTTTTGTTTTGTTTAAAGTTATAAGATAATTTTATATAGATCTTTTTGTTAATATTCTTGTAGAAAAAGATAGTAACAATATTTATTTATTTCAAATTTTAGTTATTAATAACAACAAAAATAAAAATAATTTTATAGTTTATAAACTTAATTATAATTGCAAAGATTTTAATATAATTTAGATTTTTGCGTTGTTTAAAATCTTGAACAATTTAACAAATTTTATAGCAAAAAATTTTTTTATTAACTTTTTGTTTAATTTTGTAGATTTGTTTTTTACAAAGTATGTAACACTTATTAGATACTAAATAAACAATATAGATATTGTTTTTTTTTTAAAATTTAATTTTGTTTTGTTTAACTAGTTGTTAATCTATTTTGTAATAGATATTTGTTATAGCTTTAACGTAAATTTTAGACTTATATAACTTTAATAATATAGTTTTGAATAGCAAAATAAAAGAATTTGCAAATTTATTTTAATACAATTGAAGCTTTAAGTATCTTTGCAATATTAAATCGAGATTTAAGAACAATAAATTTTGAAATATATTTAATAATTTAGTAACTTTAAAGAACTTATTAAAGTTAATAAAATTAAAAAGAGTACTATTTTCGAAATTAAAAAGTAACTCGAAAAGAGCAATACTTTTAAAACTTAAAAAAAAAATTTTTAAATAAGATAAATAAATTTAGTTTATTAGAGTTCTTAATATAATTTAAGAACAAAACAATTTTTTGTTGTTGTTATAATATTGTTATAAAGAGCTTGTCTAATTTAGTTTTTATAGAATCTAGAAATTTATTAATAATATTCGCAATATTAGATTGCGTAAATAAAATTATAGACAAGTATATATTGTTGTTTTAATAACTAATTTTGCTATAATTAATATTAAAACTAGATAATACTTGCTTATTGTCTAATTAATAAACTTTTAATACTTGTTAAATCTTGTTTTTATTATCTATTATACAATAGATATACTTTTTCTTGTATTTTACTAGAATTAAGAATCGAATACAATTCTAGAACTTTTATTAATTAATACTTAATTAAGTTTTTAACACTTCTTTTTGTTAATTAATGCGCCAAATATGCTTGTAATTATAGAGATACTTAATATTTGCTTCGAAAAAAATAATAAAACGCTTAACAATAAGAGAGATATTACAATATAAGTTAACTATTTAAATAATCTCTAGTTAGAGATTTACAATCAAGTTAGTATCTTTAATTATAATATTAATTTTTTGTATTAAGATTTAATTAAGACGTTCGACATATTTGTTTATTTTAAAAAAAACAATAATTGTTAATTCGATATATATTTTGCGCTCTTTATATTAAATTCGAAAGACTTTATTTATATATTTATTGTTATTGTTAATGCAAATACAAATATATTTATTGTCTTTATACTTAAATTTGTCAATATAGCGCTTAAAGAAAATTAGCAAACTAATTTTATTTTTGTTTTTAAAATACTTTATTTGCAAATGTTTAATTCTATTATCTAGTTAAATACAAATATAACGAGTACTATCGAAATTGTCTAGAAGCATAGATTCTATAATATTAATATAAATAAAATTGTTTTTCTAGCAATTAAGTCTAATAGAGACTCGATAAAATATTGTTTTGTTTCTTGCGCATACGCAAGAAACACAAATATTATTCGAAAATAATTTAATAAAATTAAAAGCTTCTTTGCGAATTAGCTAATAGATATTTTGTTTATCTAAATAATTAAGTTGTTTATACTATATAGTTATTGCATTTTCGCTAATTACTAATAGAGCAATAACAACAACAAAGAGTGCAATAAATATTTTTAAATTTAGAAAGTAAAAATCGAAGTTTTTAACTACTCGAGTTTGCTAAATATTAATAGAAAAGTTATAATTAATAATTCTTCGAACAATACTAACGTCTTTTAACTAACTATAGAAGATTAAATTGTAAAAAGAGTTAAATATATATTATATATTATAAATTGTAATATAATAGACTTTTCTATCTTTATACTTAATAAATAGATAAATAATTTTAATATCTATAGCAAATAAATTGTTTTCTATACTCTTAATTAATTGTTAAAATATTTTCGAATAAAATACAAAGATACTAAAGTTCTTAAATATATATTGCGAGCATTTTGTATTAAAGATTTATTTGCGCAAGAAACAATTAACAACAAAAGCTAATATTATAGTTGTAGAAATAAATAATTTAAAAATTGTAAATAGAATTGTTACAATAACAAAGATAAAATAATATTTATAAATTATTGCTTTAATAGTCTTTTACTTTTTGTTATTGCTATTTTTGTTTTTGTTTTTGTTAGACTTAAACTTGAATTTGTTTTTATTTTTTTTTAAATTTAAACTTCTTTTAATCTTTCTTTTAATTATTGTAATTTTAACAATATTTGTTTTTGCTATTGTTTTAATTGTTTCTAAAGTTATTGCTTTTTAAAATAAAATAAAATTCTAAATATAAGTTTTAACAATTTAGTTGCTAATAATCGATTTTTTTGCAATTTGTGTACTTCTTTTGTTTAATATGTATAAAGTTAAAATTGTTAATAACAAAAAGCGTATTTTTTATAGTAACAATTAGTCTAGTAGCTATTGTTAAAATTAAAATAATATTAATAGTTAAGATATCTATTGAATTAATATATTAAATCTTGTAATTATAAATAATAATAGACAATTTTTGCTTTTAAGTATTATTGTTATAAAAGAACTTATACTTAAATATCTATTAATTAATAAAAAAGCAAACAATATTGTTAAAATTAACTAGATATTTAAAAATAAATTAGTTCTTATTTATAGTTAGATTGTTCAAATAAATAGATAGTTTATTAATAATATTATAAAACTTAATTTTGTATTTATTAATATTTTAAAAATTAAAAATTTTAAAAAACTTAAATTTAACAAAGATTTTTATTAATATATTTAATTTTTTAGATTTGTATATTTTAACAATCTTTTAATAAATTTCTTTAACTAGATCGATTTTCTTTATATTATAATATAGATTTCTATTAATAATGTTTTGAAACGTATTTATATATTTCTTGTTGCTAGCGTCTTATTTAATTTATTTTTTAATAATTATATTAAACAAATTAATAGATCTAATATCTAATTTAACGTATTTTTAGAGTTTAATTTATTTAAGAACTTTAAACAAATCTTATTTTCAAACAAAAAAGTCTATACTATTGTTAATTTTAGCAATTTGTTTTAGAATTGCAAGAGATAATGCAAAGATGCTAGTAGCTATAATAATATCGACGTAATTTGTTATTTTTAGAGCTTTATTAATAGCTTGTAAGCAATAGATAATAATACTAGTAAATATAGTAAAAAGACGCGATTGCGCAGTAACAATTTTGATAAAGATATTCTAGTTGTTAGATTACAAAAATCAAGTAAATTAATAAAATTCAAGTTAAATATTTAGTTTAACAAGTACTTTTCGAAGAATTTAAATAAAGAAGATAGCTAAATATATTTCTCTTTGTTAACAATATTAATTTAATCGATTTTGTTAATTATAAATTAAGCAAAGTTTTAATAAATAAACAATTAATAAACTCTTAGATAAGTCTTATATTTTTGTTGTTCTATTTTAAGATTATAACAAATATAGATTTGAACAAGCTTAATAAACTTAATGCGTTTAAAAGATAAAGTATTAATAGATAATTTCTAATTAAATTGTTGTTTTCGCTTAATTGTAGATAAAGCTTGTTAACTATCTAGAATTTAACTAGATTATTTAATCTCTTTATTTTTCTTTTTAATCTTAACAATTATAGAAGTAACAACGTTATTTCGCGTTTTTGCAATTATTAAATCGATTTTTTTAGTCTTCTTATTTTAATAAAATTAGATATTAATTTTTTTAATTTAAATCTTTTGCATCTTTGCAATAATCAAGAACTTTCTAATTCTATTTAAACAAATTTGATTACTATTTGATTAAGAGTTGCGTCTAAACGTTGTTTTTAAAATAATTAATAAAATTATTTCAATTTTTGAAATATATTCGCGATTTAGTTTACTAGTTTGTTTTGTACACTATAGTAAGAGAAATTAACTAGCACTTGTTCTAGTTATTGAGCTAACAAGTTAACTTATTTGATTGTTGATAAAAAATTTTTACAATAGATAGAAAAATTAAAGATTGAAAAGACTAGATAACTTAGCTCTTTTATTAATGTGTCGAAACAAAATTTTGTCTCGCTTTAATAACGCGTCTTCGACTAATTACTAGTTATCTAATTATCGATTCTCAATTATATAATTGTTATATAATTGATTCTTCGATCTCTTAGAACTTATTATTAATAAATATTTGTTAAAAATAATTAGCGTTCTTCGATAGAAGCAACAAGTCGCAAATAAAATAAACTTAGTTGTTTTTACAATTTATATTAGCTCTCTTAGTAGAGCGTTTGTGCTTAAAATCTTTAACTAAATATTAATTATTTAATTGTTAATAATTGAAAATTCTAGTTGTTCGAATAGTTAAAAGATCGACTATTTAACAAGTTTCGACAACTCTTTAGTTATTGTTTCAACAATATTATAGTATTAATATTTCAATTTTTAAAACAATAATAATCTAGATATCTAGATAATTGATTATTAATTTCTATATATTAGAAATTAACAAGAATTTAGCTAATTGTAGTAATTGTAAGTTTATTGTCAATTTGATTTATCAACTATGCTTTAAGTATTCTAGTTAATAAACAAGTAAGTTTCTTGTCTTGTTTCGAGCTTATAATTTGTTAAAATAATAGATAATAGAACGCTTAGTTTCTATATAGAAGCTAGAGCAAAGTTTATCTATATATATTGATCGAAGCTATCTAGACCGATTACGTAATATTGGATCGAGTAATATTGAGCCAAGTAGTGCCAATACTAGGTTAGATCGATTACAATATTCCGACAGTATATTTGTCTATTAGTAATTTGTATTTAAAAAGACGCAATTTTTCAACAACGTTATAATAGAATTATATAACTTTTTGCTACTACTAAAATTGTAATAATTCTTAATTATCTTGCGTATTTGTTTTATTATATATAATCGAATATCGCTTATTAAATCGAACAACTATAACAAATTATTTTTGAATTAATATTAACAAGATAAAATAATTTTTTTTGTCTTTTTTAACGTTAAAGTATTAATAATGTTCTTGTCTTATTATTGTTTAAAGCTATTTATTTAAATAGCTATTTTTCTTTATAGTTTTCTTATTAGTTTAGATAGTTTTGCTCTTTATTTAAAATTTGTTTAAAGATTATAGCTTTTAAACTTAATATTATTACAAACAATTGTAACTTATAAAAGAAAAGTTACATTTTATATAATTTGTTTATATTCTAATATTAAATAATATTTTAAGCGTTGTTTAATACTCTTTTATAATACAAGTATATTAGCAAATATTGTTCGAATCTTTCGCAAAAATAATAATTTGTTTTGTCGATTGTTAAATGCAAAGAATTAAGAAATAAAATTCGAACAATTAATTGTCGAAAACGTAAAATTTTAAATACTAAAAAAAGATTAAGATAATTGTAATTTATATGTTTTCGACTTTCTAATTACGTTTTTAAAAAACAAAACAACAAATAAAAGCTATAATTAATTAAGAAAAAACTTAAAAAAAAAATCTTGCTCTATTTTGTATTTGCAAAGACAATATTTTTATTATATTAATCTCTTTTTTGTTAATAACAAAAACTCTTCTACTCTTATTAAAAAACGCAAGAACTCATTCGATTTAAATTTTAAATTTTTATTTTATTTGTCGAACTATTATTCTACGCAAATATATATCAATAAATATCTCTTAATTTAATTAATAACAATTGTATTTATTAAAAATATTGCAACTCTTAGTTTTTTAGATATAGTTAACAAAGTTATATACGCAAATATTGTTAAATTAATATAAATCAAAATATAAAAGAATACTTGTTATAAAGTATAAAAACTAGATTATAGTTTATCTTAAGTATAGATTTCCTATCTAAGACGAGCTTACTCCAGATAGGAATTTCCACTTAAGATAAACTCTATTTATACTTAACTTATACTTAATATAATTATATCGAATTATAAAAATTAATAGCAATCTTTGTTTGCAATCAAGATGCAAGCTTAATATATATATAGCTTATATAAAATATAAACTTTTTTATTTAATATTAACTAAAAATTAATTTCTAAAGTTTTGTTTCTTTTTAATATATATTAGATATAAATTTAATTCTTTATATTTATAATATTCTTAAAATTGTATAAAATCTATAACACGTAATCAATTAATTTAAAAACAAAATTTATATATTGCAAAATCAAATTTTGTTATAATATAAATTACTTCTAAACATAGCATAAATTTAATATAATTTTATATTTGCGCAATTTAATTACTTGTTTTGCATATATATTATATTTAAACTTAGTCTATATTTAATTTAAATCTTAATAGCAATATATTTTTTAATAGTATTATTAATTTTTTTATCTTTGAAATCTTTATATTTTTTAGCAAAAAAAATTCTTTTATATTTAAGAATTTTGCAAATTAAGATTAATAAACAATTTCGCAATAAATAAATTAAATTAAGATTTACTTTATGCTTACTATATATTAGATATTTGTTAAATATATAAGTTAACTTTAAATTTTTTTAATATTAATATTATTAAATCGAATGCAATATTAAATAATCAAAATATTAACAAAAATATTTCTATAAATAATAAAAAAAATTAAAATATATTAAACAATTAAGATTTTAATAGTTTTAACAAATTATTGCTTATAAAACTTAAAAAAATAGATTCTTTTTTATACTTTATATTTATTATATGTTAAACTAATATTTATTCTATATAGAACTTTATAAATATTTATAAAATTGCAATTATTTTTAAAAAACGCAATTAAATAATTGTATTAAAAGTGCAAAATTATTACAATATTTTAGCATATTTATATATATATTTAAAGAAAATTCTTTATTTTGTATACAAAAAAAATACAATATTAATTGAAATCTTAATTAATATATCTATTAAAGTATTAATTAATAAATATATATTAAATATATATTTAATTTAAGTAAAATATAATTTTAATTTATATTAAGACTAGATTTAATTCTTTGTTGTCGCAATTAACTTTAAAATTATTTAAATTGCTCTTTTATTTTTAGAAATTAAAAAAAAAAAAAAATTTAATATTAAAATTTTAAATATTTCAAAATTAAGTATTGCAAACACGCATATTCGAATATACTACGTATATATTTAGCGTACAATAGAGTTAAGCTTAAAAGTATTAATAATTTTTAACAATATTTTACTTAATTAATATATATAATAAATATTAATACGCAATTAAAATATTGCACAAAGATCTAGTATTATAGATTTCTTAAAAAATAACAAATTTAATATATATATTATATATATTTTAAATCTATAACTTGCGTATACAAGAATTAAGAATCTTTTATATAAAAGATTTATAAAATAAATTCTTATTTTATTTATATTGTTTGTAAGCTAATTTTATAAATTTATTAAATTAAATATTTTTTATTTTCTAATATAAAATTATAATATACAAATCGAATTATTAACGCAAACTTAATATATATTAATTTTAACTATTTTTGCGTCTTAATAAACTACAAATTACAATAATATACAAAAAATTGTATCTTTATTAAATATCTAATTTTTAAAAATTTTATTTGCAATTAATTTTATTTTAATATAAATTTAATATATATTAAATATATATAAAATTTATTTATTTTTAAAGAAATAATAAAATTAAAACTAATATATATAATACGCAATTAAATATCTATATTTTTGTTAATTAAAAACAATTTCTATTTTTTATACTAATTATACGCAAAAATTATACTTATTATTTATTATATTTTATTAAAATATTTCGAAAAATTGTTAATAATATAATTGCAATAATTAAACAACAAGATTTATTGTTTTTAACAATACGTAAACTAAATTTATATCTAATATATATATTGTTTGCACTAAATATTTTGTAAAATATTTTGTTATCTCTTTTATTATATTCGATTTATATATAAAATATAACAAAACTACTTTGCGTTATATATACAATAATCTTAATATAAAAAATTATATAATAATATTAATTTGCAAACAAAAACTTTAAAAAAAATTTATTAAAATAATTTTAAAAGATTAATTTATATTTAGTTTAAATATTATATAAATCTAGCTTATAATTTATAGAAATTAAGCAAAAATTTATTTTTACAAAAATTTCTAACAATATATTGTTATATATTGTATTTATACTTAGACTAAAATCTTTATAAATTAATTGTATTTTAAAATAAATCTTATATTTAAACAAATTTAAGACAAAACAAATCTATATAATATTTTAAATTAAAACAAGAATTATTATTGTAAATTTAATATATATATAATATATATTAAGTATACGCTCAAATTAAAATAGAAATTAATATCTATTGCTACGCGTAAATTAATATAAAAACTATCAAAAATTATTATATAATATTTATTAAAATATTTAAAACGTTAAAAAAAGTTATTTGTCAAATTATTTAAATTTTTATATCAATTATAAAAACAAAGAATTGCAAACTTTTATAATAAATATAAATGAAAAACAAGTTTAAAATATATTTAATATATACTAAAATTATATAAATATTATTAATATTTTATCTAAAATTTAAATTTTTTTTTTATAGTTTTAATAACTTTTAAGAGTAATTTAAATATTTTAAATATATATTAGTCTTTTATTGAATACATTTTAAATATTATTTTCGAAAATATTATTTTAATTATTTAACAACTTATTTTATTAATTAATTTTAAAAAATTAAGATTGTTAACAAACTACTACAATATATAAATAATATAAATATATTATATTTTAAGTTTAAAATATAAATTAAATATTAAAAGACAAAATAAATTTTTGTTAAATTATATAAAAAGAAATTAAAGATTTCTTTATATTAGTAAACGCTAGCTTGCAATTATATTAATATAGAAAAAAAAATTATTTTTAAGACAATAAGTTCGCGAGACAAAAACTATTATTACTTGCTTCTATATTTAAATAAAACTTATATTTGTTCTAAATTATATTTATATTAATTATATAATAAAATAAGAAAACACGCTATTAAGATGTTTAAAAAGAACAATTTGAAAATAGAAAAAAATATTTTATTTACTTAATACAATCGCAATAAATTCAATTATATTGTTGCTTAACTAATTAAAAAAAAATATACAATTAGTTTATATTTAATTTGACTTAATAATTAATCAAATTATAAATAAATAAAATTAAAAAGCTACAAAACATTATTAACAATATCTATATCTTTCTTTCAATTTAGAAAATTCTTATATAATACTCTTTCTTAATAAACTTAATTCTAAATATAAATTTAGCACAAACATAGTATCTAAATTTAATAGCGAGATTTTTTACATATTTTAAAGTCGCAAATTAAGAACTACTTATTTAGTAAAAAATTAATACTAAGTATTTGTTTAATATATGTTAAATAAAGATTCTAAAAAAAAAATTTAATACAACAATATACAAAGATACTATTTAGAAAAGACAAATATTAAGTATTTTTTCAATATATATTAGATAAAAATTCTAAAACATTTTATCTAACACAATAATATACAAAAATATTATTTAAAAAAAATAAACATTAAGTATTTGCTCAATATATGTTAGATAAAAAATCCAAAACATTCTTTTTAATACAACAATATATAGAGACACTATCTAAAAGAGATAGATATTAAATATTAATTCGATATACATTGTTGTTTAATTCGAATAAATATAAATTAAGCTTAAACTTTATAAATAATATATTAAAATCGAACAAAGAATACAAAGCAATATTATTAAAATATTAAATTAAAAATTAAATGCAAAAACAACGTATACAATATATATGTCAAAAACGTAACAAATTTCTACAAAAAAAAAAGAAAAAATTAACAAAAAAAATTGTTAAATTAAAGAAATTCAATATTATTAGCAACACAAAATATATTTTAAACGTAATTTTATTACAAATAAATTAACAATATCTATTAAGTAATTAAAACAATAACAAAGATAAACTAATTTATAAGTTTATATCTTTGTTTTATAAATACTATATAATATTAATAGTTTAAAAACTTTTGTTTAGACTCGAAAAATTATGCATAAATCTAATATATATTAATTTTATATTAAATATTAATTTGAAAAAAGATTTATTACTTTATTGAAAGATTCGAAACTAAAAAAAAACAATTAAAACCAAAATTATATACAAAATATTTATATTATTTGTAAAATTAATAAATATAACAACGCAACAAACTATTATAATTGCTTGTTTAGCTTTATTTTATAAAAAATAATATCTAAAATTAAAAAAATAAATACAAGATTAAAATAGTAAATAAAATAAATATATAGCAAACGTAGACAAAATATAAACTTAATATATATTTAAATATAATTGAAAGAGAAATTTTAATTTAAAATTAAACAATATATATAAGAATTTTATATTAAATATAGATTGTATTTTATTGTAAATTGATTTGCAAATTTTTTTTTATCAAAATATAGTTGTCGCAACAATTATGCAAAAGCAAAACATATAATAAGTATTAATTTACTTGCGTTAAATTAAAGTCGAAAAAACAAATATTTAATTATTTATATTGTATATGCTAGATACAACAAAAAACATATAACTAGTCGAAATAAATTAAATTACTAAATACGATATATATTAAGTCTAATATTTAATAAAACAATTTTAAAAGTTTCTTATTACTAATTTGTTCTAATTTATGTTTAGTATATATTTAATATATATAATAAGAGATAATCTAATCTTTGTCTTTTTTAGTTATAGATATAACAATAATTTTTGCAATAATTGTATTAATTAAATATAAACTTAGTATAATTTCAATATAGAAAGAAAGAAAATTGCACTAATTTTTGTTGTTAATAAAGATAAATTTATTTAAAAAAGATTTAATTATATATAAACTTAATATAAATATAACATAGATATAATATAAAATCGCAAACAATATTTTATTTATTTTTACTACAAAAATATTAATTAAAACGCAAATATCTGTTAAATATAAAATTAATATAGTTTTAATATAGTAAATTAATAAACAAAATTTGCTTTTATTTAAATTAAGAGAAATATTATAATCTTTTTTTAAATATATAGTAAATATAGGTATAATATATATAACTCTTAGACTCTCTTATTAGAATCGATTATTGTATTTGATTTTTTATTATTATAAGCAATTTTTTTTAAATTAATTACGTATATGCTAAATATAAATAAAATATAAATTTTTAAAAATTCTTAAAATCTTAGATACATTATTATTATAAGATTTTTTTTTACGCTTCTTTAATACTAGTATATATTTAATATAGATTAGACTTAAAATATAAATAAATAATCTATTTAAAAATTTAATATCTATAACAAATATATTAACTTGCGTATAATTTAAATATATACTAAGTATAAACTAGTATAATAAGATATATAAGAACAAGCTTTTTTGTCGAAATACTAATATAGCGCTAAAAGTAAATTAACGTAAGCTTAGTATATTTTAAAACTAAGCTAAAAATATATTTCTTGCAAGCTTTCTTTAAATCGAAAGACAAATATTTAAAAAAAAAAAAAAAACAATAATTAATTAGTAACTCTAATAATTGTATTAGTGCAAATCTAATATTAGTTAAATCTATATATAATTAATGCGTTGTTAAAGTCTTAAATAATAAGATAAGTATTTGTATATATAATATAAAAACAAGAAAAATAAAAGATAAATTAAATATATAACAAGCATAAAATAAACTTATTTTGCGATAAAAATATATATTGAAAACAATTGCAAATTCTTAATTATAACAACTATTTTATATAAACTTAATATATATTTAATAAGTATTAATTTAGCTTATATAATATATTTTATATTGTTTGTATATTAATAGATAATTATATTAACAATATATTTGTATTTATATAAAATATAAACTTAGTTTAAACAAAATATATAAAAATTATATTTTAACTTTATAAAGTAGTTTGTATCTTATTATTTTTTAAATTTAACTTAAAGTTTTACAATATTAAACTAGCATAAACTAAATATATATTAAGTATAAAAAATATATATATTTCTTTCTAAAATAACGTATATTTGAAGAAATATTTCTTGTATTTAAATTCGAAACTATATATGTTTAGCTTATGCGTTATATATAATTAATCAAAATATTTATTTATTTGCTTTAATATAATATATTCTTTAATAATAACATAATTTAATTTTAATTTTAATTTAATATATATTAAACATAAATAAAACTATTGCTATATATATAAATAACTAGCGATTAAGAGCGATAAAAATTATTTTACATATTTAATTAGTTAATGTTATTGTATAATTATATTTATTAATACTTAATATATATAGAGTTGCAATTAAATTTATGCGATTTATATATTTAAATTAAAAAAGAAGATTCAAGTTTTAGAATTTAACGCAATTAATAATATTTAGTATATACTAGACTTAAATCAAATCTATATATCGATTATCTATTATTTTTCGTAATTTTAATAGTAAATATTGCTAATATTTAGCATAAGCTAAATTGCAACAAAAAATATCTTTTTATTAGATTTGTTATTTACTTAGTTAAATTTTATATACGTTAAATATAGATTTAATATATATTTAATATAAAATTGTGCTATAACTAAACGCTTATATTTAATTACAAAATTCAAATTCAAATTAAAAAAAGATTCTTAAATGTATAATTAATATATACTAGACAAAAGCGTCGCATATATTATATTTATTGTAGTAATACTTTAAAGAAGACAAATTTTGCGCGTTTGTTATATTAAGATTGTTATAATATACTCTAAAGTTAACAAGTTAAATTGCAACAATATTTATGCTAAATATATATTGAAATAATAGAAATAATAAAATTAAAAAATATACTTTACTAAACTTATGCTATAAATTTGTTAATAAAATTAGAAATATATATTATAATAATACAAATAATTAGAAAAGATAAAGATAAAAGACGCAACAATTGTATTTTAATTTTACAAAATATATTAAAAACTTAATATATAATTTGCGCAATTTTACTTATTTTTAATATATGCTATAGCAATACTAAATCTATATTTGAATTGCATCTTATATAAATATATCGAAATTATATATTTAAAATCGAATTAATGGTTTTTTTTAACAATTATTAACAATATTAAGTATATATCTAGTCTATTCTAAGTTTTAGAAATCGAACAAAATTATAATTACTTAATATAATAAAATAATCAATCTATATATTTAGTATATATTAGATATATACAACTTGTCTTTAATACGTCTTTTTAAACTCTTAATCTTTTTGCTTGTTTTAGTATAATATATATAAAGTATAAACTTAATATAAAGAAAGATTATTTTAAATGCAAATTTTTTACTTAAAATAAGCTTTAGAATAATTAGTTTATAGATTTAGCATATATTTAATATATACAATTTAAAATAAAAATATCTTTTTAAACTTATAATCTCTCGACTTTGTTTAGTACAATCTATGTTGAGTATAGACTAAACATAAATAGAGCTTATCCTAAGTGGGAATTCCTATCTAGAATAAGCTTGTCCTAGGTGGGAAATCTGCACCCGGGATAAGCTATATGCTCGTAAAAAACTTAAGACGAAAAAAAATACTTGTTTGAAAAAAAAACGCTAAAAGAAAAACAAAAACAATAAGAAGTTAATATAATACATCGATATATATTTGTTTATAACTTAAGTCAAATTTAATTCTATATAATCTAGTATAGTCTAGTATAGTAGAGTTTAATATAATTTAAGTTAATCTAATTCGCTCTAAAAGTCTTTTGTTTAAGATATTCTATTTTGTTTGCTTCTTTATTATGTTACTTATATTATAATAAATATTTTAATAAACTAAGATAGACATTGTTGTAATATCTACTATAAAAAAATAATAACTCTAGTTATTATCTTTTACGCTTCAATTTATTGAAAAACTAAAATTGTACAATTCTTCTAATTATTGTTAATTACTTTTAAACGTTCGACTCTTAACAAGTTATTTAGATTGTCTTGTTAAAATAAAGACAAATTTTGCGAGATTACAAATATTAAAAAGAAGTTAAACAAACTTTTTATTATAGATTTACGTTTATTTATTTAATTAATATTTATATAATATATCGACTTTTATTGTATATTTAATTGACGTAAAAAAAATACAATAAAATATATTATTATATACAAAAACACACAAAAAATTCGAGCTATATATACTTTGTTATTTAATACAATTAATAAGATAGCTAGTAACAATATTGCTCGAATAAAGTCTTTGCTTTTGCTATTTACAATATTAGATAACAAATTTAAAATACTATTTGCAAGATTTACAAACTATATCTTAATACTCTTGTTTTTTTTGTTAAAAGATCTTGCACTAAAACTTGTGGAAAATAACTTATTTATCGAACAATTGTTTTATTTAACAATAATATTTTAATTTTTTTTTTGCGTTTAAAGTAAAGAGTACAAACAAAGTTGTTACTATTTTTTTTGTTAATTTAAGACAAATTAT
>JAABUL010004525.1_pt1 | contig 18462 bp, 24 predicted proteins | sample 5559151 | NCBI WGS metagenome assembly JAABUL01 (sample SAMN10711876, study PRJNA513368) | rock metagenome | isolation source: Antarctica rocks | place: Antarctica: Victoria Land, Pudding Butte sud | reverse complement strand
TGTCGACTTTTCCCGAGGTGTTTCAGCTTCAGTGGCGGTCAGGAAGGGATTAGTAACATGATTAGTAACATCGTGTTATTAATTAATTAATTACAAACACACCGAGGGAATTAATCTGCCCACACTGGGTCGTGCCACGCCTTGAGCGCTCGATATTCAACATTTCATTTCACCTAGCTACCTACACCATCGTCTCGTACACCTCGGTGCTGATAAAGCGACAGTATTCCCAATCTCCCTATTGGATAGTTGCTGACAGACAAATCTAACACTTTCGCTACGAGCAGACTTCCCATCCCTCGACACACCAACTCTGAAGCACAGTTGCTGTCCTCCCTCAGGTCACCCTGCGTGGCAGCGCGGCGGCAGGGCTGACGCTCGCCGGCCGCGGCCCGCAGCCGCGCCCGGATCCGGGCCCAATTGGCGCCAATTGGCTGCTGCAGCGCGGCGCCTCTGGTGAGGAAGGACGGTTGCCTGGGCCGGAGCACACTTGACGGGGCTGGCCTTGACTATTTTTTTTTTTGTTTTTGAGAGGTTTCTGCCAGTAGCTGCTGTCCGACTGCACCCTGCTGGGGCTCTGCACCTTTCGTCAGGTGCGTTCGATTAGAGAGCGTGCTGACGGCGCCGGCGCCGCTGGCTCGCGGGGGGCAGCGCCGTGAGCGGCCTCGGGGCTGCCACCGCCGCCGCCGCCGCCCCCGACGCACCCCCCGCCGCCTCGGACGCCACGGTGCAAGTGGGGGACTCTTGGCGCTGCGTTGTTGTCACAAATCATCGAGTGCGCCATTGTTATGGGACCTCGCCGAGCTTTCTTGGGCGTCTCCTGCATCAAAAACGATTTTTGGCTCGCCGGCGGCTGATTGCTGCTAGCTGCCTCGAGCTGCTCACGTTCTAGAGTCGTCCAACGGGCGCACATTTGTGCAGGCCGCAGCCTCGGAGGCCGGCACCCAATCGGCGGCGACGGCGGCGCTGGACAAACACTACGGCGAGCAGCTGCGGGCGGAGGAGGCCGCCGTCGCCGCTGCGCGGCGTTGCGCGGAGGAACAACGGCACGCCTATGAGACTGCGGCGGCGGAGGCGCAGCAGGTGCGGCGGAGATACGCGGAGCAGCGCGCCAACGCCGCCGCAGCGCAGCAGGCTGCCGAGGAGCGGCAGCGGCTGCTGGAGATGGCGGCGGCGGGAGCGGACTGGCAGCGGTGCGAGGCGGTCGCGCAGCGCAACGCAGCTGCCGCGGCACAGGCAGCGGCGGAGGTGCAGCAGCGGCTGCTAGAGACTGCCGCGGCGGAGGCGGAGAAGCAGCTCCTGGCGGGCCGCGACGCCGCCGCAGCCGGGGCACCATGGAGCGGCTGGAGACGGCGACAGCAGAGGCTGAGAAACAGCTGCTCGCGGCCCGCAATGCCGCCGCCGCCACGCCGTCCGACGCCAAACAGCAGCAGCAGCAGCAGCGGGAGGCGGCTGACGCGGAGGCGGGGCAGGTGCGGTGCGAAGGTGTGGAGAAACGGGGCGCCGTGGCCGCGGCCCAGCGCGACGCAGAGGAGTGGCGGCAGCGGCTAGAGACCGCGGCGGCAGAGGCGGGAAAGCAGCGCCTGGCGGCGCGTGAGGCCGCCGCTGCGGCGCAGGCTGCGGCCAAAGCGCGGCAGCAGCGGCTGGAGACGTCCGCGGCGGAGGCGGCAAAACTGTTGGTTGCACAGCGCGAGGCGGCCGTCGCGGCGCAGCGCGCGGCCGAGTATCGGCAGCAGCGACACGAGACGGCGGCGGCGGAAGCGGCGCAGCAGCTGACGGCGGAGCGCGAGGCGGCCGTCGCGGCGCAGCGCGCAGCCGAATTGCAGCAGCAGCGGCACGCGACAGCAGCGGTGGATGCTGCGCAGCAGCTTTGCGAGCTGGCCGAGGCGAAGCAAGCCGCTGACACCGAGGCGCAGCGGCCGCAGCGGGCGGAGCAGCATGCAAGGGTGGATGCCAGGTTGAAGATAGCGATCGTCAACGGAAAGATGGAGCATGCTCGGAAAGCCGCCGAGGTCACTGAGGCGGCTGTCGCGCGGCATCAGGCGGCGGAGCAGGCGGCTGAGTCGCAGGCAGCGGTTGACCGGCGGGCCGCCGTCGAGGCCGGCAAGCGATCCGATGAGCTGCAGCGGCAGTGGTGTCTGCAGCACGCTGGACGCACCTTGTTGAGGATTGCCAACGCTGTTGCAGAGCTTGGATTTCAAACCATACCACAGACTGGCGCACTTGTCTTTTCCTGTCCTTCCTGGAGGAGGTCGGTGCACAGGATCCACAGCCGTCGTGTGCAACGGCGCTGGGGCATGCTAGAAGCCTTGTTCACAGCAGCACAGTGCCGCCGAAGTCGATCCATTAAACCCATGAGGCACGCTGTCAATTGCAGAGCCCGCCGAGCGCGGCTATGATCCTGGCGTCCGCAGGTGGATCAGCTGCGCGAGGCCGCTGACGGCGCCGCCGTGGCCAAGGAGGCGCTGGACGGAGAGCTGCGCTCGGCGCACACAGACATTGCCGTGAATGGCGTCTGAGGAAGTCTTCCCCGTCTCCACCGTAGGCGTGGAGCACTCTTACTGGCGGATCTGCTGCCACTAGCAGCTAGGCTAGCGCGGCCGGCGCTCGTTGCCGGCTCGACCGTGGTCGAGCTGGGCGCGGGGTGCGGTGTCGCGGGCATCGCGGCAGTCCGTGCCGGCGCCGCCAGGGTGCTGCTCACCGACCTCCCCTCGGCGGCGCCCCTGTGCCAACTAGGTTGCTTTGCCAGTTACAACCTTGCGTGGTGGATCGCCTCTTGGTGCGGCGAGGGCGCCGCACAAGGAGTGCCTGCGACATTGCCGCTTCCCAGCCGCCAACGCCCCCCAGTGCGGGCAGGACTTTGAGGCAAAAGGAAGGAAGCGAAAAAAGCAAACGGAAAGGTTAGAAAACAGAAGGAGAGGGAGGAAAGGGAAGGGCAAAAAGGCAGAAACGGCGAGGCGTCGAATACTGGGTGCAGGTAGTTTGATCCTACTCCGTCATTTCACTCTGTTCAAATGTGCACCACAACATCTGGAGGCCAAGCAGCTCGTGGTTTATTTAGGGGTGTTCAATTTCCCAGGATTATATCGACTCGGGGTGAATTTGAGGACCCTAGTTTGATCGCTGAGGGGCAGCCCATGTGCTTGCATCACTGCTGTGTATTTGTATCGAAAACTTGGGTGTGCTGTGTTCTGGACTTCTCCTCTGCCCAGGGATGCGGACTGTGTCTGCGCGGGCTGTGCTGATGGCATGCCGCCACAGGAGAAACATGACAGTAGACACAGTGCACCACGACCTACCTGCGGCTGTGGCGGGCCAACGTTTGAGTACCCCATGCGAGTCAGCACCTGATTGCTCTCTGCCTGCAGGTGTTTCTGGCAGCAGACACAGTGTACGATGACGACCTGACGTACGCCTTCATGGCTGCCGCTGCAAGACTGCTGCGGCCGGCTGCTTGTGACTGCTGCTGCCGCTGCGCCCGCGGCTGCTGCCGAGGTGCCGCCGCCGCCGCCGGCTGCGGCGGCGGCAGCAGCACGAAGCAAGTGTTCGTGGCGCTGGAGAAGCGGTTCAACTTCACTCTGCGAGACCTGGTGCTTGTGTTCCTAGGGTTTGTTGCTTCCTGTTTGGTGCGGCTGACAGAGCAGGATGCGGCAGTCACACTGAACGCTGACCGGCAGTGCGCCAGACGTGGCGAGCTTGGAAACATGGACATAGGGAGGTACCTGCGAGCAGGTTTCTTCAACGGTTCTTGAATTTCATACAATAATTTCGTGAAGTTCTCGTGTGGATTTCTCAGCAGCGCCATGTAAGTCACCTGCAGGATGCGAGGGCGTTCAGCGTATGACCACTGGCGGACCCTCTTTGCGGCGCAGCCTGCAGTATGTGCGCCACCGGCCAGCCCGGTGGCAGCCGCGGATCCGACGGAAGTCATCCCTGGAGGAGGCTGCCGCATTGGTGACGACGATGGCGGAAATAGTGGACAGAGCAGCGATATCAGCGATGACAGCGCTAGTGGCCGCGGCGTGCGTTGCTGCAGAGCCGCCATTGCGGCAGGCGGAGGGGGCGGGCAATATCAGCCGTGGCTGCGGCAGCGTGCAAGGCGGCGGAGCCAGTATTGCGGCGGAGTGCGGTGCATGGATGTTGGCGCTGTGGCGCGGGCGCTGGATTATGATCGCGGCAGCAACCTGCCGAACCCTGCTTGAAACACTCGGAACATTGGATTGGGTGCTGATTTTACTAGTAGGTTGCATTTGATCTGGAGCTGTGGGAGTTGAGGTGGTGGATCCCGACACAAATCAGCGTCAGCCATACCATCTGTACAGTGTCAGCCATACCATCTGTACATTGGATATCAAAATCCGACCCAAATAATATTGACTTTTTGAAACCAGGACTGGCATGCATTTTGGCGGGAGAGGTCTCTCATCTTCCCATCGGGACAGTCGGCATTGGCCTCAGTGAACCCATCACAAGGCCCGAAAGGCGCCTACTAACGTAACAGACGCACAATGCAGCTCAAATTATTGGGTACTGCCCCTCTACAGAGCGCTGGCCACCATGGCAGCATCGGCGTCGTGGCGGGGGCCCAGATCCACGTTGGCAGCGTTCATGCTGGCGATGAGGTACGCGGGCACCATTGTCATGACGATGGTGTTCCAGGCCACGATGGAGCCGACAATAAGCGGGGCGCCTGGCACAGCGCTCAGCAGCCCAATCTGCATGACGCAGAAGAATGGACAGATATGTCAGCAGCGCCACGCTCTTGGCGTATGCGCTGTGCGTCGCTCATCAGCAGAAACAGAACACATATGGCTGATGGTTGACTTGATTGGACGCCGCCACGAGTGTGCACATACGTACAGCAGCATGTACCCATGCACGCACTAATCACCTGAGTCATGTCGAAGCACGCCAGCTGGACGATCAGCACCAGCAGCGACGCGACACAGTACGGCACCACCGCCTTCTGCAGGTTGGCGCCGGCCACCACGAAGCTGCTCAGACCCAGCAGGATGACGAGCCCCCCGACGGCGACGCTGATCTGGCAGTAGGACACGACGAACGGCAGCGACACCATCGGCGGCAGGTACCTGCGGACAGGCCGACGGGTTCGTCATCATCCGGATGACGATAATGGATTCTGCCAGCTGGTGGCGGCACATGACAGCGACCGCCGCAGCACGAATGCAGAAGCGCGAGGGAAGCGGAAGGAGCTCGGATGCCGTCATGTCTGACTCGCCTGCTCGTGCCGATGTCGTTGCAGAGGATGGCCCCCAGCGACAGCTGGGCGACGCCAGCTATGGTGAGGAGGCTGCTGTAGAAGTACACTCTCGCCCTACGATGCATAGCAGGTTATTTGCGAGGTCGGATGCAGCGGACTTCTGTGCTGTTGCCATGCCGATCGAAAACCGATGCAGAAACATTATGTGTGGCATCCATCGCCTGTGATTTGTATGCTTCCTGTGACCACCCGCCTGTAGTATGCGTGGGTGTACACTTTGCCCTTGCCACTCTGGATGCGCAGCAGTTGCAGCACGAAGAAGAAGTGCGAAGCCTGCGAATCATGCATCGAATGAAATTGCTCAGGACGTCAAGAGGTCAAGCAGTGAGCCCTCCTGCCAACAATCGCAACAGGCGTCACAGAAAAGGAAACAATAAACGGCGGCAGCAGCCCACGCACGAGAATGGGCACACCAAGACCGATGCTGCCGAGAAAACCCTGCGCGCATCGTCATGAAGTCTGAGCAGGTCGGAAACATGGACAAATTTCTAACAGGCCGGTGAGCGCAGCGCATAGGCATAAGTTCAGTTGCACAGCAGCAGCAGTACCATCATGATGACGGCATTGCTCTGCACGCCGTTCAGGCCGGGCATGGGCTGCGGCGAGCGCGCCACCATGAACGGGTACGCCGCGAGCACGTTGCTAGTGAAGAAAAACCTGGCATTGCCACGCACGCATTGCGCATTGATGTGGATCTACTGACTATGTTTGGTACAGAGCAGGCAGCGGCAGCCAGCCACATGCATGGTTTCGCAAATACTCTCACCAGCCGAAGGGGAATTCGACTGCCAGGCAGACTGCGGTGACGAGTGCCGAACCGGCGTTGAACACGAGTCCAGAAAATCCCAGAGCGACACCCAGCAGCCCATACGTCAGGATGCACAGCGCGGCTACCAGCAGGACGATCGGAGGGAACGTCGTTGAGTTTCCTGCAGCGTGCGAGGCCGACCGATCATGAGCTGCGCAGGCCGCTTCCGATCCAATATATCAATATGTTATTCACGGCGGTGAGACACAGCTGCTACAGCGGGCACGGTCAACTTATTAGCCGTAACGGAGATGACGACGATCGATCGTCGTCATCTCCGGATATCCGCAGATCACCTGTCCATTGGCCAGCTGGGGTCCCGATGTAAAGGTTGGCGCGGCTGACGCCCTCCACAACGAGCAGCACTGAAAGAAGCAAAACAAACGCTGCTGCACGGGTGTGCTGCACCGTGGCCAGCTCTGAGACGACGGTCGACTGCCCATGCTTCATCATTTTCGTCCTACGTAAGGCGACGACGGCTGCTGGCCGCGTGCTGACGCAACTGCCAATGACGGTGTACACTACGGGTGAGTATTGGATTGCAGAGTGTTAAACAAACTTCAAAACCATTTTCCATCTCATTTCAATCCAGCTGTCGGCCTCGTAAGGGCAATCCGCATGACGCGGGCGCAACACAGGTGGATGAATATTTTCGTGAGGCAGGCGCGCCATGACCCGAAGCTTGCCGGTACTTCCGCTCACCATCGGCCTACTCTGTGGGCCATAGGATGTCTGACGTAGCTGCAAAGAGCCAGGGTCGAGGCAACAACGGCAAGCGCCCCCGCATCGATCACAGAAAATCCGACGTGAACATTTTTGCGTTGGCCTAGGACCGGCCAGAAAAGCCGTCTGCTGCCACTTCAAGCAGCCAGACGATCAGGTGTACAAATTCGAATCGTTTCAGAATGAAAGCGCGACGATCGGGTCACATTCGAGATCATGGACTTTGAGGCGCCTGTCGTGCGTAGCCATCGTGGCGACTATGCTGTTGAAACTCGTGATTATTGGCGCTGCGCCTGATGCGCATTTTCCCCACAGGATCCATTGAAATTGATGCATTGATATCCTCACGTTTTTCGCGCTGGCATTGCAGCCGTCATGCAGGACAATGGTGTGGCGCCATCTCCGCTGCCACGCTTGCTGCCCCTGGACGATGCCAACCGGCTGCTGCTCGACAACGTCCGGCCCACTGGCTGGAAAGAACCTGTGCCTTCTGGCCGGTGCGCATGCACACGAGCCAGACTCCCGTGCTGCCCACATTGCATCCCCATGCCTGCGGCACAATGAACTGCCACGCACAAAGCATGCGCGCACCGTTCATAGTCAGCCAGCAGTGCGCCCCTCCACAATGATGCTGTGCTACTGCGCTGTAGATACAACCTGGTGGTCATCGGCGCTGGCGCCGGGGGCCGCAGGTGTCGGCGCACGCGTGGCGATCGTGGAGCAGCACCTCTTCGGCGGCGACTGCCTCAACGTGGGCTGCGTGCCGTCCAAGGCCCTCATCCGCTGCGCGCGCGCCGCTCATGAGGTTCGTCGTTGAGGCGGCGCAACGGTGCACTAAGTGCCTTCATCATGATGCCAGCCAAGCTGCTGGAAAATTCCCACGTTTCTGCCGGATGATGTACCTTGCAGGTGGACAGAAAAACTGCGCAATCAGTAAATTTCCGACGTCAAAGGTGTTTCCCTGACCGTTTTGAGTTTCTGCCTCGCGTAAAGCGTCAGAATGTGAGATTGGGTGCAGTAGTGGCAGTGGACCGGTATCAACACGATCCAGCGACGATGATACTTTTGTTATCTTTTAGAAACAATTGGCTTATGCGCCTATCACCTGCAGGCGCGCAACGCTGCGGAATTTGGAGTCGTCGTCGACGGCGGTGTGACCGTCGACTTCGGGCGCGTCATGCTGCGCATGCGGCAGCTGCGTGCGCAGATCAGCCGCGTAGACGCCTGCTCCCGCTTCCGGGACAACCTGGGCATCGACGTGTTCCAGGCGCGGCACTGCTACATACGACAGTGTTGCCAAAACTTGCACCTCGCTACTTTTCAGTCTGCCACAGCACTACATCGCCATGAGTGTCCAGGAGAATGGAGTCACATAGTTCACATATGTGACAGTCCTAATTTGTTCCAATGAGCAGCTACTGTGTTCAGCGGGGTGTTGACGCCCCCCTTCCACCTCCCAATCTGCCCGCTTATCTTGGGGGAGAGGGCAGCGTGCAATCACTAGTGACTGGTGGATGGGGTGCTCCAACCTCAAATCAATGTGTGCACTTGGCCAATCACAACCATTCCCTGAACTCCCACATACTGTTTTACACATAGGGCCGTGCCAGGTTCACGTCCAAGAACTCCATCGAGGTCAATGGCAAGACGCTGGAGTTTGCGGCGGCAGTCATCGCCACCGGCGGCACAGCCATGGTGCCCCCCATCCCCGGCCTGGCCGATTCCAGCTACCTGACAAACGACACCTTCTACAACCAGACGGAGCTACCCCGCCGCTTTGCCGTCATTGGCTCAGGGCCAATCGGTGCGTCGTGTCGACTGGCAGATAGCTGTGAATTTCGTTGGCCTCAAAAGCTCCACCTGCTGGCAGACCTGGCATCCATGGGGATTTTCGTATGGATCCAGCCAGCCTGCTGGCCATGTGCGGGGCTTTCGAAAGGCCCGCCCGCAATGCCAGGTGGCCATGCTGCGCATGCGTGCACCTCCACTCGCACAAATGGCCACTTGGATGAGATTGCTGAGAGTACTCTGCGCAAGGTCTTGCGTTCTAATGACGGCGCTGCCGCATCAGAGTGGCAAGTGCACACAGCTGGCTGGAAGGTCATTATTGACACCTGCTTTGGGCGTGATTTAGGTTTGTGGGAAACCACCACGAAAGTTATCAATGAATTGCTGAGACCACACGTGGCGTTGCAGGCATGGAGATGGCACAATGCATGGCGCGCTTTGGCGCGCAGACCGCCGTGATCAGCCACAGCGCGTCTGCCCTGCGTAAGGAGGACGTCGAGGCTGCAGCCATCGTGCAGGCGCAGTTGGCGCGCGACGGCGTCACGTTCTTCCTCTCCATCAACATCACCAGCGTGCGCAGCCTACCAGGTGAGTAAGCCTGCCATTCTGTTCCTGATAACCCCCTGCGTGTGCGGGAGCCCCCCTGTAGTAGGGCAGTCCTTTGTTCCCATTATTTTCATCAGCTGGCTTTGAGCGCGCCGAGCAGGGGCATGCTGCTGTGATCCAACATTGGCGGCAGTGTGCGGAGCCTTCGCTCAGCGAGCAGGGCATCACGGATCCGTCTGTGAAACATGATTGTTGCTGATATACTGGCCCTGCCACCACTGCAGGGGGGGCTTCTGAGCTGCGCTTCACCCGCTCAGACGGCCAGGCTGAGACGCTCACCGTCGACGCGCTGCTGGTGGCCGCCGGCCGAGTCCCCAACGTGCACAACATAGGCCTGGAAGCAGCCGGCATCGACTTTGACACGCTCACCGGCATCAAGGGCAAGCAGCACTCCTGCTTCCCCCTGAATGTCCTCCCGCCATACTTGACATCAGCCCTGCTGCCGCATTGCAGTCTCATTTGACTTCAGCCCTACAACCGCGAGTGGCCTAGTAGACTCAGGAAGCTGCTGCGTGCTCAAGCCCACTGCATGCTGTGATACTGCGCGCAGGTCAACGACCGTCTGCAGACCAGCCTCAAGCACGTGTTTGCCGTCGGCGACTGCTGCACGCACTTCAAGTTCACGCATGTGTCGGACTTCATGGCGCGCACCGTCATTCGCAACGCGCTGTTCTTCGGGCGCGGCACCTTCAGCTCGCTGTTCATCCCGTGGGCCACCTACACCGAGCCCGAGGTCGCGCACGTCGGCATGTACCCAGCAGACCTGGAGGTGTGCCTCTGCCTGCTGACCAGCCAGTGTGCCCAATCGAGTGGATGGTGCCATTCACAGGATGCCCATACATCTGACACACTGAACTGCTGGTCGATGGTGGGGTGTGATGCTGGTTCCCAACGTGCCCATCTGACACGGCTGTGCACTGCTGCGGCCGCCAGGCAAAGTCCATCCGCTTTGACACCTTCACCCGGGACCTCGCCGAAGTCGACCGCGCAATCCTGGACGGCGCTGGGGCAGGCACAGCTTCATGCCTCCATCTCCATGCATGTCGCCTCATGCTTGCGGCTTGCTGCATGCATGTGCACGGTTGCGCTGGGTGTTAGTTTGAAGCCTTGAGACGTGCCAGACAAAGTGATGTGCGGCCGTTGCAGGCTTTGTCAAGGTACATGTCCGCAAGGGCACGGATGTCATCTTGGGCGCAACCATCGTTGGTCCTGATGCCGGCAACATGATTTCGGAGATCACCGTCGCGATGCGGGCGGGCATGGGCCTCGGGGCACTGGCCTCAGTCATCCACCCCTACCCCACCCAGGTGTGCACATCATCTGCAGTCACCGCTGAGTCAGACTACGCCAGACCTGCTCTGAGATACGGCATCGATCTGCGCCTAGCCGCACTTGGCTGGTGGTTCAGGCAGGGCCGGTTTTGTGTTGCGATGGGCACACCCTGATGGCCCGATGCTGCCGCTGCATGCTCTGCCTCTGCGTGCTGGTCTGATGCTGCCGCTGCGTGCTGGTAGGCAGAGGCCATCCGGCAGGTGGGGGGCGTCTACAATAAGGGCCGCCTGACGCCGTTCGTGAAGCGGCTGTTCAGCGCACTGCTGCGCTGGCGGCGGAAGTGAACTGACGGCGGGAGCTGGACCAGCTAAACATGATCGTCTGCGGCTCCTGAACCATAATAGCAATTCAATAGGTTTCGCATGTCAATTGGCGAAAGAACCTTCTGCCGGCTTGGTTTATTGGCCATGAATCAACGACACGCTGGCTGGGCGAGCAGGCAATAGAAGTGCTTGCTGGCGGGTCATATTTTCTGGTGTTAGGCACCCAATTCTTCGCTTCTGTCTGATGAGACTGCTGGACATTATTTGTCAATCGACGTTGTGGATTTACATCTGGAATTGGTTGTCTGATTACAAGTTGAAAGTTAGGCAAAAACATTTTCCTGCGGCGCAGCCCTCAATCTCAGCGCCACAAGACATGTCCTGTGCTACTGTACAGTAGCTTGGCGACAGCTGCGGACCTGCCAGAGCGGCGAGGTCGGCCATGTGTCAGTCTATCTACTGTAAATGCAGTTGGCTGCGGCTGGCCAGCAGGAATTAATTCGCGAATGGCGGTGCCGGCATTGCGGTAGAGGGCGGTTGCCTGTGGTGGGCTGGCGCATGGACCTGGGCGCTGTGCCGTGGGTGCTGGAATATGATCGCGGCAGCGACCTGGATGGACGGAGCTTTGGGAAATGCAGTTTTGGCCGAATCCTGAGATTGGTGAAGGCATATGTTATCACTGGAACTTGCGTCTGGGAGTGTTGCAGATCTGGCTGCTGGATCATCAGTGAGATTGCCGAGGGTAGAACTGCGGGGATGCTGTGGGATTGGCAGCTGGAAACCGACGGCAGAAAGTACAGAGATTACAGGATCCAAGTGGATCGATCGTACAGATTTTGGTATCATACGAGGGCGCGCGGCAATCAAGGATGCCACTGCTGAAAAGTTCACTAGGGGCTGAAAGAACCAGCTGAAAGAATGTGATTGTCCCCACTGAAGTTGTACGTTGCCCATCAGGCCACGGGAACAAAAAAATATCTGGCAAACGCCACCGAAGCTGGAACGTCATTTTACTTCACTTCCACGATCTTGCCGGTCTCGACCTGCGGCACAAAACCCCATCATCAGAATTCTCTTCTGCGGCACAAAACTCGGGGTCGCAAGCCAAATGGCGTGCTGTGAATCAGTAATGAGCAAGAGCTGAGCTCTGTATGCTGCGCACGTGCGTGCACACACGCAAAAGGTGCGTGCACCGATGACGCACCTGGTAAATGCAGCCGTGCACTGGGATGTCGTCCTGAGGGGCTTATATAGATTCTCAGCAGCGCCGCGCAGCCGCTATTGAACTTGCTGCACGCCACTGATGCATGTGTGTTTGCAGCGACAGACACACGCGTGACCACAGACGCCGCCGCCGGAAACAATCTACTGACGGCAGCGCTGTGGCGGCAGTCGGGAGTCACTAGGCGCAATCGGCGGCAGGTTGCGCACACACCGGGATTGTAGCAGTTGCCCGTGATAGGCAAGGCTAATCAGGTGTGCGCGCGGTGTATGCAGAGGGAGAGTGACGGTGAGGGCACTTCGAGTACTCACGGCGAGAGCTCTGTGGTGCTCGGCCAAAGGACTGACGGTGGCGGTTTTATATCTCTGGATATTACAAGGTGCGCAGGGCGATGGTGCTTTGAGAGGAGAGAGTGCAAGTGGATTGTGTGTCAAGTTATCCAAAACACAGAATGCATCACAAAGATTCTCCAACGATTCTTCGTACGATCCAGGGTCTAACAAAAGAGGGTATAACGAGAGACTGTTCTGCTGATGTTTAACTACTAGAACGCTGTCCTAGTAGCGCAACTGCTACATTCTCTTCCGCTCTTTCTAAGCGTCGCCCCGACGCTTAGCCTGACTTGCTCCCGGTGGTGCCATGCCTTTGTCCATCACGAATTTCTTGCCGTAGGTGTTTAGGTTGCGCCATGGCTCCCAGGTATTGTTCTCCGGCGGGTAGTCTTGCCACTTGATCAGGTACTCCCATGATGTCGTGCCGTTGGTGTTGCGTGCGGTTCTCCTGTCCAGCACATCTTCGACTTTGTAGAATCCCCGCTGGTCACGTTGCTCCAGTCTTGTCTTCATTGGACGGGTTGTTGGCCTGTCCGAGAAAGCCTCTGTCTCGTGGAACGGCTATAGGTTGCTCACATGAAACACCGCGTGTATTTTCCAGTCTGCCTGCAGCTGCAGCTTAAAGGCGACGTCGTTGATCTTCTGGATGATCTTGAATGGACCAGCAAAGCGGGCACACAGCTTGTAGGCCGGTCCAACGTTGACTGGTGTGTGCTCCGTGGCCAGCCGGACCTTGTCTCCGACTGCGAACTCGACGTCCCTCCTGGCGCGGTCTGCGTTCTTTGCTTGGTGCTCTTGGGCCGCTTCCATATTCTTCTTGGCTGCCTCGATGATGGTCTGTCTTGTGTTGAGGAATTTCTCGACCGCAGGTAGCCTGGTGTCCGTCCTGTGCAGCAGTGATGCTGGGGTGACTGGCTCCCGTCCGTGGATCATGCCCAATGGAGAGACCTTAGTAGAGGCTTGCTTGGATGAGTTGATTGCGAATTGCACAGATGCCAGGTATTCGTCCCAGTCGTTCTGTAGGTCGTTGACATAGTTGCGCAGGATCTGCTCCACTGTGCGGTTGGCGCGCTCTGTCAGGCCGTCTGTCTCTGGGTGATATCCGGACGACATCTTCAGAGTTGTGGTTTAGGGTTTAGGCCCTTAATTCCAAGAGGTGCCGTGAGACAGAGTGCTAACGTGGCAGAGGATTTCATCACATATTTCTGGGTGGGCGACACGCTCTCGAATAGGAGGGACGGAATCTTCAACCGGATGCCTCAAAAGGTCAAATGCGTGGGAGGTATGAGGGCCAAGGTGTGGAGCAGTGGTGAACCAGTTGGGCCTAGAGTGAACCAGCCGATTTCAGGGTAAGGGAGACCCTGATGAAACCCTAACCACGAGCTTGTCACGCTCTACACGGAGCCTCACACCTTCAAAAATCGAGGTTGGAGGGCGTTTGCAGAGCTGAGAAAGTGTTGGTCATGTGAAAAGTGGTGAGAATGTGGTGGAGGGGGAAGAGCTTCCAACAGAGGGGTTTCAAGGCTCTCACATCTGCATGTGGGCCTGAAAAATCAGTCTGAGGCCGGATCCGGCACCCTCGTAGCCCAGACATGCCGGAGAATTGAGGGGAGGCTCTAGGATCTGAACCACCAACCTCACCACCACCAAGCGAAGAGCAAGCACGTCAGTGAAAGCAATCTTCCGTTGTTGCACCGTTCCTCTGCATGAGTGCACATTACTCGTCAGGAGCTTTCGAACGAGCCCCCCCATGTCGCAATCCGAGCTCATATGCTTGTGATTCCACGTGGCACCACTTAGAGGGAGGCCGTGACACGTTTCGTGCTGCCCAGAGCGCAGACCGGGCCTGTTGCAGCAGCGAGCGGCACGGCTGAACGCGCCTTGGAAAGGGCTTTCTGCCAGTGTGTCGTATGGGCCAAACGGCCGCCATGTGCATAAACGGCGGCACCTCCAATTCTGGGCCTTTGAATGGGAATTGCTAGCTAGGCTCGGCATGTTTGATTGGAAGAAAAAGGGCAGCTCCAATCGTTTGAAACGGCAGCTCACACCTGGTCTATAGAAACGGAATTTTCGTGGCTTGACCTTTGCCGCGGGCCCCTACCAACCACTCCCCCCTTACTCACTGTCACACAAAAACGGGAGGATACGGCCCCTCCTCCTATCAGCCCCCCCAACCTCCTTGTAACTCCTCCATTCGGCGGCCGTGACACGTTTCGGACCGTACACGGAACGGATCTGGGCCGTTGCAGGAACGGAGTACACAATCGGAACGGGCGTCTCCAGAGCTTTCCAGCGCACCCCCAAATGTCATATAAAATCGGCGGGATATTTTCACTACAGGGTGGCCACTGACGGCGCCGCCACGGCGGTTGCATCGGCCGGGCAATGGCTCATCGCTGGCAGATTTCGGGGCACTCGTCGCGCAGGTGTGGGTCGTTGCATTTCATTGAATATCAAAGGTCCACCGCCTGAGCCTCCGGTACAGAGTTGCCAGCATGTAATCGATTGCAGCAGCACTCGCAAGAGGTCTGAGCACACAATATCAAATACAGCAGCAATGCTCATTTCAGTAGCAAATCAAACCCCATCAAGTACCAGATGAGTACAACGCTATGCTTGCTTGTGCCCACCGCCTGCAAGCACGGTGCAGGGAAGAGAGGTTGAGAAGCGCCACAGCCCCCAAAATTAGCACGGCGTGTCCTCTGTGCATGGCGCAAGTAGACGACGAGGACCATGCCGTTTGCGGAACCTGCACTGGAGAAACTGTCATAAACCTTGTCAGAGAAAGGCATGACCACGCTGTGAAATCTATATGGTCTGCTGTCAGGGCTGGAGACCTCGGTGGCTTCCCAATGTGTACGGACGTGGGGACACGCTCCAAGGCGGCCATTGCAAGGGACGGCGCCAGGACCAGGCGGCTACCAACCTTTCTGCTTCCACACGCTGCCCAGCACAGCGCAGTACTCACAGGGATGCAGGACGAGCGCAAAGTGGCAGGCCTAAGAGGTCTGCCGGCCGGCCAGCCAGGCTTGTAACATCAGCTACTCCTTCCCGTTACTACGTCCACCTGCCAATCCGGCTACTGGCTAATCCGGCTACTACTATACCCTACTGGCTTTGGCCATACTCTGAGCTTTGGCTCCAACTATACCCTACTGGCTTTGGCCATACTCTGAGCTTTGGCTCCAACACCGGTATCTTTCGATACCACCAACAAGACACGGAAAGCAAGCATCCACTTTACATTGGTTTCGGTGCTTCAAGAACGATGGCCGGGGAACCCTCGAACCCCCCGGAGGACATAGCCCTTGCAAGACTCGCAGCTCGGGCTCAGCAGCGTGACTCCGTAGCTCCCAGCGACACTCCAGTCTCTGCAGCAGCGGCAGCAGCAGCAGCCCCAGTCGACGTCTCTTTGCAGCAGCAGATGCAGCAGCAGCAGGCAGACCTGGCCGCCCTTCAGGCGCACAACGCCCGCCTCACTGCGGAGGTGGGCGAGCTGGAGGGGACGCGCCGCGAACTGCGGGGCGTGATCAGCCAAATGACGGCGATCTATGATGTGGACCAGGAGGAAAAGGCGCAGCTGCAAGCGCGCCTGGACGAGCAGCTCGGACACACAATCGCCCTCAGCGGTGAGCCTGCCCGTCCGACCCCTGGGCCGTTCACTAACCCTAACGAACCCCCAGCTCTTCCGGCGCCGCCCATTCCGGGTGGCCTGGTTTCTCACGGCCGATTTAACTCTACCTATGCGCAAGACGCGGGCGGAGCGGCTCCTGTTGCCTCGGCAACTCATGCGGTACAGCACTCGAGGCTCCTGAAGCCCGCTGCTATCGATATATTTGTCACCAACGGCGCCACGCATATCAGCGACTGGTTGCTGGTGACGGCGCATAAGCTCAAGGTAGCTAATGTTCCTCAGCGTGATTGGGCACAGACTGCCAGCTGCTCTCTCGATCAGCAGGCCAGCCTGTTTTGGATCCAGACGACGCAAGGCGTGTCTGCGTCAACCCTCACTTGGGAATTCTTTTCAGAATCCATGGTGAAGGCTTATGGCTCCAAGGACCGTGAGCGTCTGGCTCGCGTGAAGCTCGATCGCATTAAACAGGAAAAGGATGTGCCTGACTTTGCTAGGCGCTTCCACACTCTCGTGGCTTCCGTCAAAAAGCTACCACCTTCGGCTGGCGAGCTGATTCACCGCTTTAAAGCCGGGCTTAAGCCTCGCATCTATCAGAAAATGCTCCTTAAGAGCAGGGATGAGGACTGGACCTCTTTGGAGGACATTATCCGTGATGCCATAGCCGCTGAGACGGATCTTTCTGCCGCAGAGGCTATGACGGGCATGCTGAACGAGCACGTGGGCCGGATTTCGGCGTCCACAGCTCCTGCGGTGGGTAGCAAGCGAAAAGCGTTGCACGCCACCCCGTCTGGTCCGCGCAGTAACCCCGGTGACGCTAAGCGTTCTGGTGGCCAGCAGGCGCTGACGCCTGAGACGGCGCCCATCCTGCCGCCTGACGGCATTTCTGACGCCGACAAGTCGCGCCTGTACGCCCCTTTTGGCGTAGTCTGGCGCGAGCACAACCGCCGTAGGCTGAAGGCGGACGAGCGGGCCGGCAAATGGTGCCAGGCTTGCGACGATGCCCACTTCACTCACCAGTGCCCGCGCAAGCAGGCGATGCTGGGCGGAGGGGCCGCACCTCTGGGCAACCGCATCAATACGACGCGGTATAAGCTCTCCGAGTTCAGCTGGCCGACGGCTGCCTCGCACGGCCGGAAGAAATAAACCTTCGGCCAGCTCGCAGACAGCCCTTCAGTGCTGTCGGAGATTTCCAGGCTGCAGCAGTTGTTAGACTTGGACGATATGCTCCTTGTCACTGATCGTGCAATCCGTGCGGACACTGTTGTATGTTCTACAGCCTTTGATCCCACTATGGACTTGACAGCTTCACATTCGTGGATTCAGGTTTCAGGATCAAAGACTAGTGCTTTCTTGACATGGTTTTTATCATGTAAGCACAGATCTCCACACAACACAGCTGCTGTCGTAGTTATTCCCAACGATGTGCTTCCCTCTTGCATGGCACAACTAGAAGGCATGCAGAAACTCGCCTCCTATGGTGCATTGCCTGCTCTGCCTGCGGGAAGTAATCGTTCCGGGATGACTCAGGATGCCCCTGATAGGCTGACTGAGTGTTCGCTCTGGTACAGCGCTGCGACACCCGAGCTAATGGCCTTTTCTTCAAAATCCTTGCAAATGCTCTTTGCTGGCACAGCCAATGGCTGCCCAGCCCGTATCTTGCTCGACTCAGGAGCACAGTGCACTTTTGTGAATAGCGCTTTTGTTTCGAAGCACAACTTGCAAAACCGATTGCAGCCTGCGGCTGACGTGCACGTCAAAGTTGCAGACGGCCGCAACGTGCCTGCATCGGGTATGCTGTTCTTGCAGCTTAGTATGCAAGATTACGAGGGCTCTGTCACTGCTTATGTCGTGGACCTGGCAGAGAGCTTCGATATCATACTGGGCGATTCCTGGCTGACCCAGCATCATGCAGCGCTCTTGTATGGTGATAAAACAGTCAATCTTATGTGCAGCAAGGGTGCAATCACCTTGCGGTGCAACTTCCCTGCTTCGAAGGGACTTAGATCGAAAAGCAGGAAGAAAACTGCTGGTACTCCTTTGCATCCTATGCTGTGCAACTTCATTCAGTGCAAACGTGCGATGCGCAAGAATGGCACTAAATATTTCTTGGTGCACCTCGCTGCCTCGCATGTGGCGGACGTTGCCGCCGCCGCGGTGGCGGCACGCCCGGAGGAGGGGCGCAACCCGGTGCTTGACGCGCTCATGCACAAGTACCGAGGTGTGTTTCCTTCTAAACTTCCTTCAGGCCTGCCTCCTGATCGTGGCATTGGGCATCCAATTCAATTGGAACCTGGCGCAACGCCACCGTTCAGAGGCATGTACCGGCTCTCGCCGAATGAACTGAAAGAGGTCGAAGCTACCATTCAGGAGCTTCTGGCTTTGGGCTTTATTGAGCCTTCCACTTCGCCATATGGCGCTCCGATCCTCTTTGTTCAGAAGAAGGATGGCACTCTTCGGATGTGCATTGATTATC
>JAABUL010004524.1_pt1 | contig 18463 bp, 14 predicted proteins | sample 5559151 | NCBI WGS metagenome assembly JAABUL01 (sample SAMN10711876, study PRJNA513368) | rock metagenome | isolation source: Antarctica rocks | place: Antarctica: Victoria Land, Pudding Butte sud | reverse complement strand
GTATCAAAAATCATTGTTTTTCCTCGTCTGGAAGCGCGGCGTAGGGGCTTTTGCTGGCTAGGATTGCATTTGGGCGGAATATGTCGTTTTGGTAACCGAGGTAGATGGAGATGAGAATGTGATGGATGGGCCTTGATTTGTAGCTTTTGAGGCTTCTTCTTTCCTGGCATGGTGTGTAAAGGGTTGTATAATTTCCAGTCGCCGCACGAGTGGTTTGAGACATCTTGGCGGTTATAATTTGTGCCGTTGTGCGCATTGAGGATGACGATGAGGGCTTATTCTAGGGGATCGTTGTATGTGTTCCTAATAAGAACGACCTTTCTCCAATCTACTCTTTTGTGAATGCAATGAAAGTGAACAGCGAAGAAAGGGGGAAAGAAGGGTTGTATGGAAGCGTGAGTGCGGGAGGTGAGAATGGTCGAGCGAGGAGAGAGGGAGAAGATAGGGGCAAGTATGAGTAGGAAAGGAAAGATTGGGATCGGGAAGGAGGTGAGTACTGGGTGCGAGACTCTTTACTCCTCTCCTCCCCTCTCTCCTCCCTGACTTCCCCACCATCACCACCTCCCCTCTTTAAACCATTCAAACATATGAACCTAGCCACATTTCACATTCCTGCCCCCCAATCTATCCCTCTTCTCTCTTCTCTCTTCTCTCTTCTCTCTTCTCTCTTCTCTCTTCTCTCTTCTCTCTTCACTCCTCATCCCCTCCTCATGACCGTCGCACTATACACACGACGACAATAACAACAACAACGACAACGACGACGACGACGACAACAACAACAACAACAACAACAACAACAACAACAACAACAACAAAACAAAACAAAAAACCTTATCCAAACGCCGCAACCTCACGCGTTGCAATAATCAAACTTGCGACTCGAATAAGTTACATAAACTGAGAACGATGACGAAAAGAAGAGAATGAACTGAGTTGGGTAGGTAGCTAAGCTACAATAAACATACAACCACATACAACCACATACACCACATACATACACCACATACATACACCACATACATACAAACATACAAACACCGCACCCGCCCAAAGTACCTTACCGTATGCAACCACCCTTAGCCATCTAGCAAAAGAACGAAAAACGTGAGCGTGACTTGGCAAAGGTATTTATATAAAATAAAATAAATATAAAAAAAAGGAAGCGACATACAGCAGTATACACATACAAACCCCCATCACCATAAAAAAAAACCCCCCTACCGTAATCGATCGCTCGCGACATCCAGAAGCGCTCAGAAGCAAGCCCATCTCAACTTTTTTTGGCGGCAAGTACTGTAGCATTTTGTGAAAGGCCAGTCCAGCTCAGGTGTGTAACCAAATTTGGGGGAAACGTGCCCAGGAGCTATGTAGAAGAACCGGAAAAAGATAAGTAACAAGAGGGGAAAGTGAGGAACATGGTAGGGAGAGGAAAAAAGCAGCAGTGGTATATCGCCTCTAAGCACAAAAGTTCATCCAGCAACCAGCACAACAAGCCCTCTAAAAAAGCACAAGCACAAACAACCCCCTCACCTCCCCTCATAATCACTCGCCCACTCATACCCCCCTCCACCAGTGAACCCCCCACCACCATTCCCATTCCCATTCCCATTGCCACCGCCATTCCCACTCCCATACCCCATCTCCTCCCCCTCATCCTCCAACCACTCCCCACCACTACTCGCATCAAAACTACTCCGCCCACTCACATCACCCTCATCCGGTCCCGCCTGCCCCAGCTGATCCCACTGCAGGCCTTGCAGTGCCGGATACTGCACCAGCAGCGCAGCCGGTAAAGTGAAGCCACCATTCATGTTTTGAGAAGGCGGTGGGGCCGGCATCAACCCGCCTTGCTGCATGGTGTGGTTCTGGTTCTGCGCCATCATGTGTTCGTCGTACAGGCGCTGGCGCTCCATGGCTTCTTCGTCGAGGAGGGGTTTGATGCAGATCCGCCCGGCTTCGCTGCGGAAATGTCTCCCCAGAGCGTCAGCGCGTGCGAATCGCCGCCCGCAGCCCCAGTTCCCTCCTGCGCCTAGTTCGCCGCGGCAGACGAATTTCTTCTCGCCGGTGTGGAGGCCCTCGTGGCGTTTGCGGTCGTGTTGACGGGCAAAGGCTTTGCCGCAAACCGTGCAGACAAAGGGGCGCTCGTCAGTATGCGTTCTCAGATGGGAGCGGAGGTTGTAGGCTCTTGTGAAGCGTTTGGGGCAGAGTGTGCACTGAAAATTTGCAGGATGTTTTATACGGCGGTCGGGGCCAGCAGTGGGGGGCCGATTGGGATCGGCGAGTTCGAGGATGTAATCGCGGTTGGGGATTGAGGAGGTGGAAGAGCGACGGAGGCCGGCTCGGGAGGCGGGAGAGGGGTCGCGCGAGCCCGAGGGAGAGACGCTAGTGGAGAAGGAGGCTTCGAAGGGGGAGAGGGAGCGGTTGCGGTTGCCTAGGTCGTTGGAACATAGAGTAGAGGAAGGCGTTCCCGGGCGGGGGAGGTAGGTCTCGGATTTTGCGCGCATACGTCCTCGGCGGCCTGTTGTTATGTCAGCATTGTTGGCACCTCGAATGTAGGGGGCCTTGCCTCCTTCGGGAGGACTTAAGGCGTCCAGGTCGTTCTCGAGCCGATGCGGCTCAAAAAGGGTTTGTTTTGATGGCGGCGCCAACTCGACATTGATTTCTGGTGGTGCCATTGAGGCAGCTTGGCCCATATCTCCCGAACCTAGCCTCGAATGATTATATTGGTCTTCAGCCTGGCTAGTGTAGATCTCCGGTCCGGGACCGCCGCCGAAGTTATTTTGCGCCAGCATAAAATTGTCTTGAGAAAACCCAAAACCTGGATGGGGAGACATTCGAGGCGACACGAACGGGCTATGCGCGGGACTGATGCGTTGTTGCTGGTTTTGTTGTCCGTCCGCAAGACTGAATTGTTCGATGCCAAGTGCATCCGGGTATAAGTGATCTTGTTGTGCGTTCAACATCGGCGATGGAGTCCCATCGTAGCTATCGAAGCTCTCTTGGGTGGGAAGGAAAGGCGAAGGTGCGACAGAGGATGAAACATCAGAATGTTCCGAAGGCGCCCTTCGATGTGTTTGGAATTGTGCGCCAAGCACATTCGCCCAGTCCGCTCCTTGCTGCCCATGCACGAACTGTGCGCTGGACGGATCTAGGGAAGTTTGTCTTGAGTGATTCGGGGAGTAATGGTGATTCTGATCCAGTGCTAGCGACACTGGTCCAGCAGGGGAGTTTGGGTCTGACGACATCATGTTGGGAGGAGTGGGCATGAGATTCTGTGGTGATGACATGTTACTCATCAAATCAGCTGGATTAATGGATACCTGCTGCTGTTGTATGCCTGCTTGGAACTGAGGTTCTAACGGGAAGTCGTTCTCAAGAAGCTGTGCTTGTTTTTTCTGCTGATGGTCAAAGTCCTCGAACGTTGTGGCTGTAGCCGCCGCACTCAATGGAATGGATGAATATTGGTCTCCGGACTGATGGATGTTCAACTGCGACGACCTCGATTGGACGCTCGAACTCAAGCCATCTTGATGGTATTTCTGTCCAAAGTCTGGATCTGCAAAGTCGTTACTGGGCAACACGTGATGTTGAAACTGCGGTGGTTGTGGAGATCCTTGGTAGAATGATTGAGGTACTAGATTGAACTCTGGTTCTGGCCCAGTAGTGGTAGTTATGTTCGAATTGAACGGTCCGGTATTGAAGGTTGTGTTGTTTATGGATGGGTCGAGATCAAGGTGTGTCGTGTAGTCGTGATAGTGTTGTGGGGAAGGTGAGTGCCTTATATGGTTGGGCTGATGACCGGCCGACGACGACCTTCCACGGTACTGTTGCCCTTCCATGGTGACGATGTTAATTCTTTTCTTAGACCAGTGAGGCAACAACTGTGGCCTGACGTTTCGATAGCTTGTTGAAACAAACCGCAAGCTATGGTAACGCGATCAGACTATGAGTTTACTACCTTGTGGTCCAGTGAGGTTAGGTCGGGAAGAGGGCAGTGTCGATGTAGATCTTAGAATCGGTAAGACTAGTCGAGCAATGCCTCCAAGATCAGCCTAGGGACGAATAGCCGGTAATCGATACTTCAGCGTCTGTTTCAGCGTGTAATACCGGGACGGGGCGAAATGGCAAGTCGTACCGCTGTATCGATAAAGTTGAGGACGAATGTCTGCCGTGGTGTGTACACTATCAACGGCCTGACTGATATCTTCGGGGTGCGACTGGGTGCAACGATTCGCTGATCCACCAGACTCCAGTCCCCTTTGGCTTGACTCGCAAGCTTTGTCCAGCTAACAACGGTTGTAAGTATGGAGCTCTTACTGAAGCTGACGATGAAGGTGAGCACAGTGTAAGCATCGAAGGCTGAGGCGAGAGACTGTTTCAACCGTAGACTTGGTGAAGAGCAATGTCGGCTCTCGTAGTTTGCTGGCCACTAATTGCAGAGAGTCAGTATAGGAACGTTTCAAATGATGTGTTGGACGAGGCCCAAGCCTTGGGGCTGCGCACATTATATGGAGTATCAAAAAGTGCGCGGCACCCAGGGTTCTTGAACGACACTCAAGGCGAGCTGGAGGTACCAGGTGTCGCAAGGGATTGTTGGTCGCTGGCGCCAAAGCGCGTGCCTGCAGAGACGGTCAATGGAGGATGTCTGGGTAGGTGGTAACTGAAAGAGTATGATATAGGAAGCATTCAAGTGGTGGGCGATAGTTGTTCAAGTAGTGGAAGGAATATGGCCAAAGATAGCGCATAGTGCAGTAGAACGTTCACCACCATGTCACTGTCATCCGGCGTCTAATTTATCCGCTAAGATAGGTACAGTAGTGGGGGGGTTTTTGCCCGATAACTCCAAGGTACCTACTGTACACTCTATGGGCGAGAGAGACAGAGAGTCTACTGTTACAACCACCAAACAGTCAATATTGATGAGGTACGGTAGGTGCGGCAAGGTAAGTGATGACTGAGACGGTGCGACTGCTGTTTAGGTCGTCACCGGGGGCTAAGTCGCTTCAAGCTGAGACTCAGCCTCGTTCGCGATCACTTCCACGAATGTTTCACTACACCGTTCTACACTAATTCTGGAGGCTTGAAGCCTTGCACAGCCCACCCACCAGGCAGACTGGAATCGTTGAACCTGATCAGTCAATGACAAAGACAAGTGAATGGGTCATGATACACTTGGACGAATGGAGAAGGAGTGTCAATCATTGTTGACGATGAAAGCAAGTCTGCGAAATCCAAATATCGCTCAAACGCTAGAACAGATCCCACCCAGTGTATCCCAAACCTTCCAAACCTTCCCGATATATTCAGACCTTGAAAAGTAGATCTTCAAGTATACGCCCTCAAATCTCTGCTTCTCGGTTCCAAAGACAAAACATTGTCTTACCCTTTCTCCTCCTTCTTCTCCTTCTCCTTTCCTTCCGCTTCATCTCCCTTTGGCCCCTCTTTTTCTTTGATGCTCAAAGTGCTCTCCCCATCTCCGTCTGGCCCTGCATTGACCACCCGCAGCTTCTCCCGCGGCACGGTGAACATGACTTGAACCACTCTCTTTTCTACCGCGGACTCCACGTCCCATTCTTCATCGTCTGTTCGGATTTGCCTTGGCTCTGTCCCATGGTTTCCACCCTCGACATCCCAGTCTTTGGCGCCTTGTCGTTTTTGCCACAGCATTGCACCAGCACTGGCTGCACGTCTAGGAATTCCAGCTTCTGTGTATTGATACTTTGTTGGTGACGATGACATACTGTTGTTTCGGTTTTCGGGAGATGTTGATGTGCTCCGATCAGTTCCAGTAAAAGCACGGCGCATACTACCCATCCATCCCCTCGCTCGACTGTAAGATTTGGTGGGTGATGATTCTTCATGGTCAGCGTATCCTCCAAGGAGGGCCTCGCCTTCCAACTGAAGCTGAGGGAACGAAGTAGGTGCGGTCGTAAAGGTGTCAGAAGTATTCGAATGCCGCGGATTTGGACGTATGGTAAGAGATTGGGAGCGGCGATGGCTGGGATGACGTTCGGGAGTGATTTTCTGCCCACCCGGCATGCCCAAATGAGTAGAGGTAGCAGTTGTACTGCCAACCGTGGTGGTAGCCGTAGAGAAGGGGTTGGTGGTGAATAGTGCGGCGGAACGCTGTGACATACTCCTGCTGATAGCTCCGACTGACCGTTGTACAGAATACGCAGACAATGCTGATCTCGTAGATTGTTCACTGAGAGTAGAAGACGTACGATCAGTCTTGTCTGGAGAAATACGACCTGCCCGTTGTTGCATGAGCGCATCTGCTGCGGCCCAGTCGCTGACCCAGTTTTGAACTTCAAGGGCTCTCTCCAGAGCAGGAGTCTCTGGAGACGGTGTTCTCGAGGAATCACGGAAAGGATCGAAGTTTGGTGCCGACTCGAGAATGTTGCCGCCCATCTTCTGAGCCGTTTGGGCATCTGCTGGGGGTGTCCTATCTTCATACTCGTCCCGCTCATCAATCGGATGAATGTTGCCAGAAACACGGCTCTGTCGCCCATCATCGTAATAAGGTGCAGGTTGATACGCTCCTCGAGAGTGAAGCGACCTACGAAGACCTCGTGTCGGACTTGGAACTTCGAAAAGTAAGCCTGTCCTTTCAGCACCTGGATTACCACCCCAGGGATATGCGTCTCTGGATACTCGGTTGCCGTCTCCCTTCCATTTGGCGTTCATTGTCATTTCACTCTCTTGTCCATCAATACCTCCCTGGCTAAGTGCTCGCCGTCCACCAGTGGCAAAATTTCGTAGCTCTTCTTCGCGGGCTTCTCTTCGACGCTTGAGTCGACGGCTATACCAAAAGTAGACAATTATTATTCCAATAACGGCCAACAGTCCGAACGTCAGGCCAGCTCCCAGACCTACCCTGCCTGATGGAGTTATGGAGCCCGAATCAGCGTTAGATGGAGTAATGTGCTGAGACACACGTGGATGAGTGTAGCTAGAGATCCATGAGGTTGAAGTCGTGTTGAAGAAATAGGTTTGGGTGCTTTGAGAAATGTCTCTTTTCCTCGCTTTGGAATTTCCGGATACCGGAATTGTATAACCACCAACAATCATCATCACAGCCCCAGGAAGCATCACGGCACCGTGACCAAAAAGCCCCAGCCCTTTCGCAGGACCCGGCCCTGACTGGGTTGGAACACTCCATTGCCAATCACTGCTCCCACCATAACCTGCACCGAGCTGAAGAACCGCCAATTGAGGGTTTGCTAGCGTATGAACATCTCCGACCCATCCGCCAAAGATTATCATTTGTCTTCCGTCTGGCGTAAGCACGGCGGTATGCCCAGACCTGGAATCTACTGCAGTGTTTCTTGCGGAAAGATCCGTTTTGGGAGCTGCGGCAGGCGGATTGACGGGCAAGAAGCTCCAGCTCTGTTCTGGCAAGGAGAAGAGAGCAACTTGAGACATGTTTATAAACGCTTGTTGTGTGTGGCCCCCTATTAATACAAAGTTTTGGCTCTTGTGCTGGGTTTGACTGCCATCGGATGACTGAGAAAAAGTAGGCTCTAGGGCAGTCATGCTAAAGCCAGCTTCTGCAACTGGTGGTCCTCTGCTTGGTGATACGCCGAGTGTGTATGCCATAGACGAAAGTGAGGAAGACGTCGCTGATTCGAGGGCCAACATGACATTAGAATAGTTAGCTGATTGGGTCCAGCCATCTGCCGACACAGAAGTTGTGTTTGGGCACATTCCGCCAAAAGTATAGAATTCTGAGCCGGTATTGTTTGAGCTAGAGAAAGCAATGGCGGAAGCAAGATAGTTTGCGCCATATTGACTTCTGTTTCCAACTACTGCATCCAGGGACAGATTCGCCTTGGCCCACGTTCCCTGGAGGTCTGAAGATTGGTTCACTGGCGTTAGGACCCAGAGGGAGGAGCCAGCTGCTTCACTACAATCTCCCGTATATACCAGTATTCGCCCTTGCTCGTCCATTGTCGGCGTGTAGGCTTCATTCTGACCATTCGTTATGAACGGTGGAGACCTCGAAATAGTGATAAAGGGAAGACTCGTCGCGCTGAGCGTCCTGCTCGCATTCAAACCCAACAATTGAGAGTTGGATGATGTTGTAGAGGGCTGGAAAACATAGACCAAGTCATTGTAGATCGGCGACAACATAGCCTTTGTAGGAATGTAGGGCAGGGTGGCCATCGCGGGAAGGACAAGAAATGCCAACAGTCCAACTGGTAGACCAAATAGCCTAGCTGTCATCGTACCGACGTGCAAAATCTGACACCGGCAGCGTCGGCTGCCAACAGCGCAGATCACCTTGTCATGCTTGAATCAGTAGAGGACACTCGAAGTAACACCGAGGAACTGCATGACCAGCTGCCAGCAGGTAAGTATAAAGAGCCTAGGAACCTCAGTCAGCGGCACAGAGCGCTCTGAAAGCAAAAGTGCAAATGGTTCTTGCAGAGCTTCGGACAGCAAAGTGGGGGGAAACAAGGACAATGTTAAGGGCCACGAGCAGGTCAGATTGTAAACACGCAGGGCTTTAACCACAAGGATTACGAGTGGGGGGACTAATTGCTGTAGAGACCCCGGGCGAGCGTTCCAGATCGATGAGATCGGAAGCTTTGCTAGGTTTGCATATGCAAGTCACCACGCGGACTGGAAACCACATCTAAAGGTAGCGAGCGATTCGTTGGAATTCCGCGCGCTTTGAGACGTAAACATTGCGTTGCCCTGGTTGCAGCCGGCGGGGCTGCTCGGGAGCCAATATGTACGAGATAGTAGATTACATACTGCCCTAGCGTTAGCGAACGCGATAACGCTACTGTACCTACTCTATGTACTCGTAGCAGAAGCCCTAAGCTGTACAGTACCTATATATTATGTATCCGAACTTTCTTGACTGGCACTCGTGGCACTCGCTGTTTGGTAACAAGATTAATGCAAGGATACCTAGTATCCTGGCGTTTATGTGTACAGTAGATTATGTTGCAAGCCATGAAACCTAGATTAGGTCAGTTTACAGACTCCTATCGCCGTTGGGTGCATGATCAACCTGATGTCCTCCATTTGAGCAATGTTTGATTTTGACTACTAGGATGCTCTGCAGGCTATCTTTCCCCCAAGGCCTCAGTTGAGACATAGAACTATATGAGATATTTAATGGGGGCATCTGAATGTAGCAAGGCTTTTCTCTCCGACTGTAATACTAGTGGGTAGGTTTGATAGAGAGGATTTAGCTAGTGAATCCGTCCCCCAACGCGTGGTGGAGTATTCTCTTTCTATGTAAGCCAAATCAAACGCCTAGAGATACCACACAAAGTCGTCGTCGTGATGCAACCATCGTGAAATGCCCTCAAGATTGGCCTTGAGCCCTCTGAGACTCCACCTCTCTCATTACCATCTCTTTTACCTCCTTGCTCGTGCCTTGCGGAAGCGCGTAATCAAGGATGAAGTTTCTCGAACGCGGTTGCTCCAACTGCAACACTCGCTTTGCGTACTCTTTCAAGTGCGCTCGCGCATCGCCACTGTTTACATTACTCCAACGACTCTCATCGGTACCATACGCAGCTACAGTCTCCCGTAGGTGCATCAGACCTTGCCCAGCCAGCCATCGCTGGTTACGCTCGTCATCATACACCTCGTCATCCTGCGCAGACTCGAACGCCGCACCATTCTCATCCTCGCCATTTCTTTCACCTGATGGGTCAGGTAGCGGCAATAAGCCGGGAACCCCGTTTGCACGCACTTCTGCTCGGAGACCTAGTAGCATCTCCTCTGGTATTTGAAGGTCTCCGTCGGCATCGTTCGGCCTCGGCCCCTGCCGTGTCTGTGCTTCAAGCGCTTGTTGCTCCTGCTGCTGTCTTCCCAGAACCCGTCGTAGGAGCTCCAGCAGACGGGCTCCACGTTCTGCAACAATCTCTCGAGGAAGCCCTGACTCGGTGGCTGCGTAATTCAGCGTCTCTTGACTAGCTTCTTGACTGGTAGACTCGACAGGGGCTTCGCTTTGGCCAAACCATGGGATTAAACGCGAAAAGAAGCCTTGTAAACCCTGCAGTTCTTGTTCTTCGTCTTGGGCTTCGACAGAACCAGCTACTGCATTTCGTTGGGGGATATTGGGTGGGGGGTCGAGGAAATCTTGAGGGAGGTATCTACGGCGTTCGGGTGGATCGGTGCTATACGATAACAGAACGTCGGGTGGTGGCAGTGGATCTGAAGCTGAGGTCGACATGGTGGTGTAAACACGAGGGATCAAGCTCATGAGGGCAGGTGTGCCAGATAAGAGAACATGACGAGCTTCATTGAGGCTTATATCTGATATCATGCGGACGCCACGGGAAATTTCTGCTATCTCGGCGACTTCAACAAGGAATGAGATCGTATCTGGACTGTTCCAAAGGTCTTTCGCATAACTGATGTATAACTCGCACTCGAATTTCTCTCGTTCTGAATGTGCTTCTTTCCCCCAGATCGATTTCGGGAGGTGCTCTATGTTCAATTCCCGGAAGAGGCGAGCAAAAATCCAAGGATAAGCATGGATCGCTGCAAGAAGAGAAGCCCGACATGCTTCGACGTACTTGAGCTTATACTCTGCAAGAGCGGAAGAGATCTGAATATTTGGACGATCGTGCCAAACAATATGGTACATTGGACACGCGCGTAGCTTTAGAAAGTGCTCCATTTGCCCGCCCCTGATAGCTAGTTGATCCAAGATCAGTCGGACGCAGTACGGATCCGTCTCTGGCTGGAGGCTCAGCAAGAGCTTTGCCCATTCATATGCTGTCCGCCAAGTGCCTCTCTGACCCAGACTATGGATGTAGCGCCACACAGCGAGCCAGAACTCACGGTTTTCTCGACGACGAAAGTTGAGTCGCGCTCTACCTTCCGAGAGAGCAGTCACAAAGGAAGAGTGGACTGAGCGACCGAAAGAGAACAGGGCACGCTCGAGCAGATCACCCGAGACTGAGTGATCGCCTTGTTGTTTAGCAATTTCCGAGACTTGTAGTAACGTCGAAATATGATACGCTGCGTCTCATATTAGCGCCAATATAACGTTATGGGTTTGGACAAGATCGTACGATTAAATTGCAGTAATTGAATCATGCGTTGAGGGTCCATAGATTCTACACAAGATTGAAACTGCCTCTGCACGTCTTGGTAACCTGTGTTATGTACAAACCGATACCGAGTAACGCCGTCTTTCTGCTCCTCAACCTCCATGCCAAGGCCGCCACTGGTTGCTTTAGGCCATTCTTCCTTGCCTAACATGAAGACATTCCTTCGTAGAGCCAAGCCTACCAGCCCTTGACCTCGTGATGCTCTGCTGTTTTGAGCAGCTAATGCTCCTCCCAGATCAAGATTCCGTTGCCCCCTGCCATGCCGTCTCCCCGGTCCTCCTGGATTCTCGTCGCTTTCCAGCACTACATTTCCGAAAAGCTTCTTCATCTCGTTCAGAGCATTCAAATGTTTGCTTTCCACCCCTAGTAACCGATACATTTCTTCGTAATCGTCATCTGACTTTGGTTTTGTGAAAGCGTATGTGCCATCCCTGTCCTTTGTGGATAGAGATTTGAGGGCCAGGTCAATCTCATCCAAATTTGATGTCTTATTTCCGCCTTCTGTTGCTGATTTACCTAGTCCGTTTTGTACCGCTTTCCTTCTTTTATTTTTTTTCTTGCGTGATTTGCCTTTCGACTTAGCGTTACCTGGTGGTGTTGAAACATTTTCATTCTGCTTTGCTTCCGTTGGGAGGTGATCTGTTTCACTTGATTGTGCTGTTTCTGAAATGGCATCTTCAGAGTCGACATCCTCTGTCAGCATGTTAAAAGCATTTGGAGCCTTGGGCTTGACGACCTCTTCTTCTGATGATGACTCTTCGTCTTGCATACTGCCCTTATCTAGCTGTTGTTGTTGCTCCTGCTCTCTCTGCAACTTACGCAAAGCTCTAGAAGACATTGCAATTTTAAACTATTATCAGTCGCTGCTTTGATATTTGATCGAAAGGTTCGACGCGACAAATCCGTGGTGAGGTAGCTGGTGATGATAAGAGTGCTCTCTTAGTGAATGAGACCTAAGGTATGACGCTGTTGTACTCGTACTGTTCGTAATTTAAAGACTGGCGCTAGCTCTAGCCGTTTGCAGATCTGGTGCTCTCTGCACAAGATCTGGCTACGGCAACCTTAAAAGTCAGAACCGTGACTTGGGCAAGCCGCAACTCAAGGCATCGTTTCTTGCTGACTTGGCCCATCTATCTCAATGCGTCGTGCAGCCGTCCAAGCTCTTCGTACTGCTCGGCGTACTCCAGTACGAAGACTACTAAACTCTAGGACTTTCCCGATCTGCTCGAACAAGTATGCGTTAGGCCTTCGTTCTACGTCAGCTACTGCAAAGAGAGATGGCCCATCTCTGGTTTTGGAATCTTCCATGTACTTCAGAAACTTCTCTGTTGCTACTCTAGTCGCTGCTCTTGTTGGGGGTACGTGGTTCTATCAGAGAGAAGCAATATCGGAGCAAGGGGGTCTGGTAAACAGTACAAGTCCTACGTCTGGAGCTTCAAGCCCTGGAACATTTCAGACATCTGCGTTACTGGCGTCGATACCCTCTCAGACCCTTTCTCCACAAGCTTTGTTAAGCAATCCAGTCTCCGAGCCAGCAGCCGAATCCACGAGACGGGCATTAATAGTTGAAGACGACCAATTCTACGTTCGAGACCTTTCAGATGACAGACCCTTATCAAAAGGAAGGGACGACACCGGTGGCGACCAGCTGGACATGCTGACCCCAGAACAAGCGACACATAAGCTCCGTCGTAACGAAGAATCCTACACTGTCGGTAGAGGCCGAGGCGTAGTCCGCTACGACGTAGTCCAACTTCCAAGCAATAACCCAATCGAAGATGACCACGCCGAAAAAATCGTCGAAGTCCCTCAAACCGTCACACCACCCCAGGAAGGCTCGCCAAGCTCCGACTGGATGTTTTGGGGCGTTTTCGACGGCCATTCCGGCTGGACCACCTCGGCCAAACTTCGCCAGGTTCTCATCTCCTTTGTTGCCCGCGAGCTAAATCAAATTTACAAATCCGCTCTCATCGACCCCAGCCTCACCTTCCCAACGCCCGAAGCCATTGACACTGCCATAAAGCGGGGGTTTCTAAGACTCGATCATGAGATCGTACATGAAAGCGTCGAAAAGGTCACAAAAATGAACTCCAAACCACTTGCCGCTGAGATTCTCGCCCCCGCCCTTTCTGGGTCCTGCGCCCTCCTCTCCTTCTACGATAGCAGATCCAAAATTTTCCGCGTAGCTTGCACAGGCGACTCAAGGGCGGTGCTTGGCCGTAGAGGCAATACAGGAAAGTGGATTGCCACCCCGCTCTCCGAAGATCAAACAGGCGGTACTCCCGCTGAGATGGCTCGCCTTCGCGCAGAACACCCTGGCGAACAGAACGTAGTAAGAAACGGCCGTATACTAGGCGGGCTAGAACCCAGCCGTGCCTTTGGTGACTCCTTCTACAAGTGGAGCCAGGACGTGCAATTACATATGAAGAAGAGTTTCTTTGGCAGAAACCCTTCCCCACTCCTTAAAACCCCACCCTACGTGACCGCAGAGCCCGTCATCACGACCACGAAAATGCAACCCGAGAAAGGCGATTTCGTCGTCCTAGCCACCGACGGCCTATGGGAGATGCTCACCAACGAAGAAGTGGTCGGGCTTGTCGGCCAATGGCTCGAATCCCATCCCCTTCCCCACCAAAACGCCTCCTCCAGCAGTAGCTCGTGGTCTCAGTCCTGGTTCGGCGGTAAATCCCAAACCGCGCTCCCTGTAGAGAAACCCCTGCTTGGTACTGGCGAGAGAAGTGAGGGACAACGGCAGCCGCTAAGGCAGGAGCAGTGGCAGATTAAGAGCAGCGATGAAAGGTTTGTGGTGGAGGACAAGAACGCTGCAACTCATCTTGTGCGGAATGCGTTGGGCGGGAGGAATCGCGATATAGTGTGTGCGTTGCTGACCCTGCCGAGTCCATATTCGAGGAGGTATAGGTACGTTTGGGATTCTGATTTGTGTAGGTATGCTTTTGATCGTTAGGATGCTGATGTCGTATACAGGGACGATCTTACGGTTGAAGTAATTTTCTTTGGGGAAGAGGAGGGGAGGGGAGACGTAGTGCTCAATGCTGAGGCTAGCGCGCAGATGAAGGCGAGGTTATGAGGATAGAATCTTATTTTGGAGGGGGGTTTTGCAAACTCGAAAGTAGAAGGAATGGGTGTTTTAGGAGCAGCGTTATGAATTGAGCATCATATACCCCTTGAGGTTGTATTAGATTACGAAGGCGGGCTTTGGAACTTATGGTGAGGTAGCAATGCAGCGCTTTGCTGTCCATAGCCTAATTCCCTAGACCGGGGAATTACTGATAATATACACAAATATATGTGCGCGGCGCAGGCCTAGCAGGCGCATCGTAGCCTGCAACCCTGTGTTCCTACTACTGACTGAAGGGAGCTTCTTAACGAAGGAGCAGGCCTCGATGCAGCGCACTAGTCGTTTGTGGATGGCTTCGAGCCAGGTATGGAGCTGCCCTTCGAGATCCTGATACCGGTTAAGGACCTCCGCAATCCAAAGTGATAGCTCCTACATGGCATTGCTGCGTCTTGCAACAACGATGCCAGACCCCGTCTCCCACTCGACAAATCGCCACCTTACATACAGGCGCGGAGTAGAGTCAGTTACGTCGACTGCGCTGCTCGCTAATGCTATATGGAGAAACAGCCATGCATCCGCGTGTTGCTCGCTTGTCCTGGTAATTAGGGAGAGCAGCGGTTTGTTGCCGCTTTGGTGAGCTTCTATGCGGGCGATATGCTGCGGATTATATCAGGAAGAAGCGTTTGAGGTTTGTTGGGCTACCCTTAGATGAGACCAATGCAAGGATTATAGGTAATTATTTCTCAGGATAATCTTTAGCAGCATTAGCGGCCAACCAAGTTGATGCAACGCGGCATAGATTTGGGGAATGATGTTCAAGGCGAGAAACATCCCGGAACCTTTGAAATTATTTTGAATCTGTCCGAAAATCTGATGATTGGCGATTCGTAGCTGTGAGATGTGTTTGCGAAGGATTAAGCATTCCCTCCACGTCTTCATGGCTTCGGATTAAGATCTGCGAAATCCTGCGACTGTCGAGGCTTGCATGGTGTAACGGCCTTTGGATGTGGCATATACCATTCGAGAAACGCATTCTGGCCCAATGCACAAAGCGAGCTTGAAATCCAGTAAACAAGCATGGCACTCGGGACTTGCAGGGTAAGAGGCCCAATTGCAAGGGCCAAGATCCTAAGGATATTGCGAATCCGTCTTTGACCTTTTGTAGGGGTTGATGATGACTTACGGGCTACCATTTCGTGGAAGGCGATATTGGACAAGAGAACCCCAGAGAGCATAAAAGGTAGAATCAGGTGCGGATCTGGGACAAGCAGGTCCGGGAACCACAGCGCACCTTCGTTGGCAAAGGACTGCTGAACAGAGAGTAACGTACTCTCTGTTCCATCTTCGACAGCCCCATCTAGGACTACGTCTTCAGTCCCCTTGAAGCGTTTCGTAAGTAGACCTAGCAGCCCTTCGCCGACACCAGACATTTTCCGGATGGTTTCGATTACAATCAGGAAAATGGGTAATTGAAGCCAATTCAGTAAGACTTTCCAGAATTGGACGCCTCGCGCTTTGACAATCTCTTGCCACTTCTCATTGTAGTGTTTAGTGACCATCTCCTGGCAGGCCACAGGCCCCAACGCAGCATGGTCTTTCATGACTTTTCGGCGAAACACATGCTGCCATGCCTGCATAAGAGGCCTCAACGCAGACCTTTGTAGCGTTATGCTGTGACTGTACGTTGTAAGGGGTCCTATGATGGTGACTCTAAGTAATAATGCCGTTAATGGCAACGTAGCGGCCCATGGTAATCCCGTGGCGCTGTGGATCCCTGTAATGAGAGCGTGAGTCCCGGTCAAGCATGATTCCAGGAATGGGCGTTGGGAGGACGCATGGAATCTGCGACGTGGCACAAATGCTCTTGGATTGATTGAATGGATGTGATGTGGAGACCCGGAAAGCCTTAGCTTCAAGGTGGCCGTTACAAGACGATCAGGAGCCATTGCCGATCTTTAGATGGAAGCATCCAGATAGTTTTGCACGTCTGGATAATCACGTATGCTGCCACGTAGCAGGTCTACTTCGTTCACCAGAACAAGTCGTCCTGTGGGCCTGAGGTGGCCAATATAGATTGCAACGTGTTTCGGGTTACACGACTGTTGATTTAGCGCCACAGGAACGTGGGCTTAACCGCGTTGTCAATGTAATTGTCAACGGCATCGACATTCGCAGTTGCTTTATAGATGAGGCCTCAAGACTAAAATGGGCTTTCTTTTGCGGCTTCTGTATTTGGGCTTCATCAACACGCTTCTTGCGTCGATCTCAACGTTCTTCCTATGCAAATGGTTGGTTGGCTGGCACCTACAGCGAAGTACTGCGGCACGCAGGGAACTGATCTTGGCGCGTATCGGGGTTGAAGAACAAGACTACCATTCCAAAATTCGCCATTCACCAAAGTCTGATGATGGAGACTGGGAAAAGGTTGAAAGCTATGCTTCTGGATCTGCTCCTGACGGAGGAAAATTACAAGAGAATTGGAAGGGGGTTGTAGGGTTTTTCCATCCCTTCTGGTAAGCACTTTGAATCTAAAACCTTGGAAGTGTCAATGAGCCTTGTTGATTATGAAAAAGCAATGCTGGCGGCGGCGGTGAGCGGGTCCTTTGGGCGGCCATCAAGGCTACACAGAAGCGTTGGCCCAAAGCTGTCTGTGTCGTGTATACTGGTGACAATGATGCTACTAAGACCGCAATTTTGGAACGGGTTAAGGTGATTTTCGCTAGAGACAATACAACGTACGGACAGAGAGGCTAACAACTATCCAGAACAACTTCAATATTCATCTATATCCTCCGACTGTTGTTTTTCTCTATCTACAGACTCGCTATTGCGTTCTCCCTTCTACTTATCCCCATTTTACTCTTCTTGGCCAAAGTCTTGGATCTCTAGTACTTGCCTACGAAGCATTCAGTCTGCTTGTGCCTGATATTTTCATCGATACTATGGGCTACTCCTTCACCTTGGCTTTATGCAAGTTCTTCTTCCCCAAGATACCCACTGGAGCTTATGTTCATTACCCGACGATTTCGACCGATATGCTAGATTCTCTTGACGCTGATACGGACAAGGGACTCAATACAGGGGCAGGAAAAGGGTTCAGAGGCACTGTGAAAAGAAATTATTGGAAGCTGTTCGCTTGGATGTATTCGTGGATTGGAGGCAACATAGACGTTGTAATGACCAACTCTTCCTGGACACAAGCACATATTCAATCACTATGGGGACCAAATCGAAGGAAACGGCAGAAATCTTCCGACGTAGAAGTGGTTTATCCTCCATGCGCTGTTGAGGAGATCGAGCAAGCAGTCCAAGTTACTAAAGCGAGCGAAGCTCAGAGAAAGCGAATCTTGGTATATATTGCTCAATTTCGACCTGAGAAGAAGCATGAGAAGGTCATCAATGCTTTCTCGAAGATGCTTCGTTCCCAATCAGCAGAAGCTACAGAAGGTGCTAAGCTTTTACTTATTGGTAGCGTGCGAGAAGACGACAAGAAGAGGGTAGTACAGTTGAAAACGCTGCCAAAAGAATTACACATCGAAAATAGTGTCGAGTTCATGCTAAATGCGAAGTGGCCAGTAGTACTGCAATGTCTGCAACAATGTTCGGTCGGAGTAAACGTCATGTGGAACGAGCACTTTGGTATTGGGGTGGTCGAATATCAAGCGGCAGGCCTGATAAGCATAGTCGACGATAGTGGAGGGCCAAAGGCAGATATTGTTGTTGATTACAATGGAGGTCCAACCGGTATGTGTTTGGTTTTCATGATTCGTCTATTATCTCCGAGTCGACCGAACGGGCTTTATTCCTTGACTGAGTACCATTACCTACGGACATTTTCGCCTTCAGAAAATTTTCAATGATAATCTTCTTACTCTAATAAACCAATGACCACCAACTGATTGACTTCACAGGCTTTCATGCAAGCACCGAGACAGAATTTGCAGATCGATTCGCGCAGGTGCTCTCGATGTCGTCCGAAGAGACTCTAGCGATGCGGCTTCGGGCCAGAGCATCAGCGAAGCGGTTCACAGAGGAAGCCTTCACCAAGCGATGGGTTGTTCAGGTGGGAAAGCTTATAGCTTTGCAAGAAAAAAGGTCCCAGCGGTAGTTTTCTTCATGAAGACTTGTTTATTCAGTAGACTCGACTTGTGTTCGTCGTTCAACAAAGATGCAGCCATAAGTGATTCTCGAAAAGCATACACGTGATTCAACATGAGATTAATCTTATAGTATAGAACCTTACCAATCAAACAAGAAATGCAATCAGTATCTCAAAATTTTCTGTTGTTCAAACTAA
>JAABUL010004523.1_pt1 | contig 18465 bp, 24 predicted proteins | sample 5559151 | NCBI WGS metagenome assembly JAABUL01 (sample SAMN10711876, study PRJNA513368) | rock metagenome | isolation source: Antarctica rocks | place: Antarctica: Victoria Land, Pudding Butte sud | reverse complement strand
CCCCTCCGTGAACTCCAGCTCCCCCTTCTCCCACAAATCAAACCGTCTCACCATCCACTGCCGATAACTCCAGACATGATAGTTCTTCGCGTCCTTGTCGAACATCTGCTCCACGAACTCCTGCTCCCCCTCCACACTCCCGAGTTTATCCACCACCAGCATCCGGTGGTGCCAGATCTGGTAGTTCTTTTGGTGATCCAATGCGGTGTCGTTTAGCCATTCCAGTTCTTGCCGTAGGCTCTTCTGCCTCTCTTGCTCCGTGGCTCCGCCAACGGCGAACAAGCACTCCGCCCGATACAACCAAACAGTATAATGCGCCGGATTCATATCGATCAGATCCTCCGTCAGCGCCAGCACCCTCTCGCTCTTCTCGTCGGCGGCCATGACGGCGCGGAGGTAGGACATGGTTTCGGCGTACTCGTCGCTGTAGGCGATGGCGGCGAGGGGGTTAGGCCCGCCTTCGTCGGTGGGGAGCGGGGTGATGTCGGCCCATTGGGGGTCTTGTGAGTATTTGCCCATGGTGGCGGTGGTATGGTTGTTCTTGAGAAGGGGGAGTGTTTGGAGAGAAGATGGAGATGGCGGAGTGGTAGTAGTCGTTGAGGGGCATGTGGGGTCGAGGAACAATAGTAACGCTGGAATGGGCTTTCACATGCACGTAACTCCCGCTCTTTCGACTGATGACTGCGATCATATTGTCATATGGGAAGGGTCTTGCGAATGCACTACGGCGTTCGAGACAATTTTCACCTTTCACGAGAGCATGAGAGATCCAACACAGCCCAGCATCTTCCAGACTTGCACACCAACCCAACGCAGAGTACTGGAAACGATAGAGCCATTGTTTAATATGATTTTTCCAATATCATGCTCGCCTTGCTAACACTGCTAACAAAAGCTTCTTCATCTTCCATTCGGTGAGGTAGAGACCGTGAGGGGTATCAGTAGTAGCAGCTCGCCACCACCACGACCGAGCCAGGGGGGACAAACAAGCAAGCAACACGCAACACCGGGTAATCTGTGCACGGCAGGGCGCCGCGCTGTGAATCAACACGCTGATACTTAGGAAAACTCGTTCTTTCTTGCTGCTTGAGTAATACTTTTGCTCAAGCGTCATGCCATCCGTCTCGTACGTTTCATGCTTCCTTCATCGACTGCTTCGTAGGTCTGCTGAGAACATCTTCGTTCGTACCATGCTTCCTCCACACCCTCTCAGCTCATCGTGGAAGAGAACTAGGTCGTCGGCGCTGGCTCGGCGTCCGCAGCTGGTGCAGCAGCCTTCTCCGCCTCAGGTGCCTTCTCCTCGGTCTTGGCAGCCTCGCCTGACGTCGCAGCGGCGTCTGGCTCGCCACCGTCGGACGAGGTCCAGAGGGTGAGGTTGTCGCGGAGCAGCTGCATGATGAGCGTGCTGTCGCGGTAGGACTCCTCGGAGAGGCTGTCGAGCTCGGCGATGGCGTCGTCGAAGGCTTGCTTGGCGAGGTGGCATGCGCGATCCGGGGAGTTCAAGATCTCGTAGTAAAAGACCGAGAAGTTCAGGGCGAGGCCGAGACGGATGGGGTGGGTCGGGGTGAGCTCGGTCTGGGCGACGTCGGTGGCGTTCTGGGAGTGAGGTCAGTAAGCAGTTGTCACGGAGCTTCGAACGATGTTGCATACCTTGTAGGCGTCGTGCGCGGCGGTAGCAGCACCCTTGCGCTTCTCGCCGGATGCGAACTCGGCGAGGTAGCGGTGGTAGTCTCCCTTCCTGTTCACGGTAGTATCAACACACATCACTCATATCGCAGCAGCGGTGTGAATGTAAACGTACATCTTGTGGTAGAACACCTTGCTCTCACCGGTCTCCGCCTTGGGGATGAGGCTCTCGTCGAGAACATTGAGCACATCCTCACACACCCCCTCAAGCTCGAGCTCGATCTTCTGGCGGTACTCGCGGATGATGCCGACGTGCTTGTCCGAGCCCTTGGCCTCCTCTTTCTGCTCAATACTCGAGATGATGCGCCAGGAAGCACGACGCGTGCCGACCACGTTCTTGTAGGCGACCGAAAGCAAGTTGCGCTCGTCGACAGTGAGCTCGCCACCGATCTATACCATTTACGTCAGTCTCGCTGCCATGGAAAGCGGTGTGGGCGGTGTATGGCGTTATCGCGTGACCGAAACATCGGAGCGGGGATTCCGTACCTTCGCGACTTCCTGTTTCACATGTCAGTGTTGTTCACTTTGCAAAGCTCGTTTTCGAGGTGCACTCACCTTCATGTAGCCGACCATCTCTGTAAGATCACGAGTTAGCCATCGTACAAGCACACGCTATCACGTAGGTGACGTACCATCGTAGCGCTCAGCTTGCTCGCACAGGCGCGCGAGGAAAGTCTTGCTGTTTTGGAGGTTAGTCGCTGGTTCTCGACCGGTCGGAGGACTCGTCAGTAGATCGTACCTCTCGCGCTGTGAAGAAATGAGGTCAGCATGGTGTGCGTGAATAGTTATACAGCAATGAGGCATTTGGTTGAGGAAACCAATTTATCGACGCGACAGACACCGGCCAGCGTGCAGGTGTGGGCGGTGACGTACCTCGTTCGCCATGTTTACGTTGGTATAGGGTAGGCGACTGGGTGTGAAGGGTTATGAGGAACAGCAGTGTTGTGTTGGTGAGGTGGTGTGGGGTGTGGTGTTTGGGTAGGTGGGAGCATTGTTTGTGATAGCGGGCTGCCACAGAATTGGCACGGACCCGGAGCTTCACCACCGAAAGTCATGGGAAGGAGCGGCCAAAACACTGTTCCACCGTGCAACGAAGACCTGTAATAACAATTGACGCCCAGTTGATATATTTTTGGGGTGACAGGTTTGAAGTAATACTGTCATGTCGAAAGACTCTCGATTACGATGAAAAGCAATATGAGCATGGGTGACCACTGGAACCCTTTGACTTCATTGACTCTCACAGCGCCAAAGCAGATGTCGTTGCGTTGAATTGTGAACAGCTCCCACGGCGATCATATGCCTACAGCACTCCTGCCTTGCATGGAAGGGACTGACGGTTTCCTTTGTACTTCCAGATCGCATTCACTTCCATCCCCGACGGCACGTGCCTCGTATATCTGCGGCCGATCACGGCATCCCCAGGAACGCCAATTTTTCCTGGGGTCCGGACTCACACTCGATGCTCTCCAAGCTCTCTCTTGCTCATAATTTCTCTGCCATTGACTCACTTTGTGTGCTATAAAAGCCTCGCGACTTGACCCTCTCCCCTTACGTCCTTGAACAACAGTCCATTGAGTGAAGCTTCTCTTGACAGAACATCGAGCTGGTACCAGACGAAGCGACGTCATAGCCGAGAGCAAACGCGACCAAACAACCATGAGTCCGGCAGCCAACGGTGAGGCCAATGGCCATGCCAACGGGCACGCGAACGGCAACGGTGTCGCCAATGGCGCGAATGGGAGCAACGGTGATCACTCGGACTCAAGGTACGATCGCTAAAACACGCAAACATCAATGCATACCTCCATCTGACCGATCCCACAGAGCAATCCAAACCAACCAGTCCTCCCGGCCCCAATCCAGCAACCCCTACGCCCCCGTCCAAGACTTCCTCAGCAACGTCTCCAAGTTCCAGATCATCGAGTCGACATTACGAGAAGGCGAGCAATTCGCCAACGCCTTCTTCGACACCGAGACCAAGATCAAGATCGCCCGGGCCCTCGACGACTTCGGCGTCGACTACATCGAACTGACTTCGCCCGCGGCGAGCGAGCAGAGCCGGCTGGACTGCGAGGCGATATGCCAGCTCGGGTTGAAGGCCAAGATTTTGACCCACGTGCGGTGTAATATGAGCGATGCCAAATTGGCGGTGAGCACGGGTGTGGATGGCGTGGATGTGGTTATTGGTACGAGCAGCCATTTGATGGAGCATAGTCATGGCAAGGATATGACGTATATCAAGAACACTGCGATCGAGGTGATTGAGTATGTCAAGTCGTGCGGTAAGGAGATCCGGTTTAGTTCGGAGGACTCGTTCCGCAGCGACTTGGTCGATCTCCTCACCATCTACAGCGCGGTGGACAAGATCGGCGTGAACAGAGTCGGTATCGCGGACACAGTCGGGTAACATATAACCCTATCCAGCCCTCACCCTCCAAACCCAAGCTAATGATTCCCAGCTGCGCCACCCCAAGACAAGTCTACGACCTCGTGCGCACCCTCCGCGGCGTCGTCTCCTGCGACATCGAAACCCACTTCCACAACGACACCGGCTGCGCCATCGCTAACGCCTACTGCGCCCTCGAAGCCGGCGCCACCCACATCGATACCTCCGTCATCGGCATCGGCGAGCGCAACGGCATCACGCCCCTCGGCGGCCTCATGGCCCGCATGATCGTCGCCGACCGCGAGTACGTCCGCGGCAAGTACAAGCTCGAGAAGCTCAAGGAGATCGAGGACCTCGTCGCCGACGCCGTCGAGATCAACGTCCCGTTTAACAACTACATCACCGGCTTCTGCGCTTTCACGCACAAAGCAGGCATTCACGCGAAGGCGATCCTGAATAACCCGTCCACCTACGAGATCATTGATCCCAAGGACTTCGGGATGAGTCGATACGTGCACTTCGCCTCCCGCCTTACCGGCTGGAACGCCATCAAGTCCCGTGCGGAGCAGTTGGGGCTCCAGATGAGCGATGCGCAGATCAAGGCCGTGACGCTGAAGATCAAGGCGCTGGCGGATGTGCGACAGCTGGCTATCGATGATGCGGATAGCATTATCCGGAATTTCCACTTTAATCTGAGTACGGGCAAGGAGGCGCCGCTGATCAAGTTGACGGAGGAGGAGAAGACGGCGTTTGCGAAGAAGGAGGCGGAGTTGAGTGCGGAGAAGGAGAAGAGGGGGATTGATGAGGAGGCGGATAGGGAGGCGGAGGCGCCGGTTACTAAGAAGAGTCGGACTGCTACTGCTTCGTAGAGCTGAGAAAACATCGAGATGTTTGTGGGCTTGAGTTGCTGATAGATCAAGAGGCATCTTAGCTGGCGTTTGAGTCATGGGAGGTTTGATGGGGGAAAGCTATGCTCGATAGCATTTGCATTGGCTGGCTGGCTGATGTCTGACAGTAAATGACTAGGGAGCTAAATGAAATCATCTCAAATGTGCTGTGGTTACATGAGCGTGCGTGCGGTGAGGTCGGTTGGATACTTCGCGAAGCTTCAAAATTTCAGGTCTCAACGCAAGGCAAGGGCGCGACCTGGTAAGCAAGACAATCGGAAACGAACCGTCCTCCGCGCTTGTGGGTGACGGTGTTGGTATTGCAGCTGCCGTCTCGTCAGTTTGTCGCAACGGTGTAGCACAACGTCACTTACTTGTCAACGCAAGCCTGAAGTCCCTGCTTGCATGAGGTATAGTCGATGACCGTCCTGCTGTTGGCGGACCCGCATTCTGTGCTGTATTGATCGAGGGAAAGGGCGATGGACATGTCGATATTGCCGGCGCCGGGGTAGAGACTGATGAAGCCTGAGGGGGTGTAAGTACTGTTGGCAATTGTCAGTGATTTCGGTAGGATGGTTTGACGGTGAATTGGTGGGAAGGTGAGATGGTGGATTGGTGGGAAGGTTGAAGGGACTCACTAGTTCGCCGCCACGCCAATCCCGCCATTCTCGTTGGGCGTGTTGTCAATCTCAGTACCGTCAAAACGCGAGCAAACCCATCCGATCGCCGACTAAGCCTCCGTGTGGTCGATGCCGCAGCATTCCATTCCGGAGGAGCCGTCGAAGCAGGTGGTGTCTGTGTCGCGTTTCTCGATGGTCGGTATCATATCGTTGTCTTTGGAGATATGCTCGTCAACCTCAGAGGTGGCGTCGAAGGCAGGAGTAGTCTGCTCATCCGGGCAGTCTTCCTCAAGATCTGCGGAAGTGAGTCTACCAGATGCAAGCAGCGCGGCTCCGGCGGCCTCATGCTCTTCGTCCGTGGCATAGTAGTGGTAGGTGTTATTCAGCGTCGGCGTGGTGCTACTGAAACCCGCCATCACACGAGACGAAGTTCCCGCAACATACCCGCCAGGACAATGCTCAGGGTCGGTGTTCATGGTGAGGGCGGCGCAGTAGTACATGTAAAAGCCGCCTTGCTTGTGGCTGACGCCTGCAGTATTGCATCTGGAGCTGTGTCAGTGGCGACAGATTGAGAGCGGTGGCAGATCACTCACGCATCGATTGGCGCCATGAAGGCATAGTAGCAGCGGTCGAAGTTGAACGTGAAGTCGTTCTCGTCCGTAGGGCAGGCCGTTTGATACCACTGCGGCATGATCGTTAACGTTAGGGTGGTGTAGTATGACCATTTGCTGAGGAAGCGAGTGTTAGCATTCTTCGATCGAGTTGTTGTTGGGTCGTAATTCGCTTTCGTTGGCTCACTAGATGAGTTGCAGTCCGGCACCACTCTCTTGGCCGTTAACCATCATAGTGTTGGCCCAGGTATTGCAGAAGACGTTTGTGGCGATCCCGGCATCGAGGCGGGTGGTCCCTTTGCCACAGTTATAGCACCACACGAACGGCCGACTGCCATGGGTGGTGTCTGATATGGCCAATGACACCCACACGGCGATTGTGGCGGCGATTTGCAGCAACCACGGAAGCTTGGCCATTGCGGCAGCAAGAGACGGTTCGTAGGCGTTGCAGGGTGGCTTCAGGCAGTGCGTTTGAGGCGTATGTAGGAGAAACAGTTCTGGGTGAGAGAGAGAGTCTGGGATGAGAGGAATGTGGAGATGCGGTGTGCCGATAAGGAAACAGGTACTTTCCTTACCTTTGTGCAGCGATGGCAGGAGCGGAGTACAGCAGCCTAGGCGCGAACCTGCGAAGCATCAACATCGAAGCAAATCTTCCCAAATACCTGTCAGCGACGATACTGCACCCTCTTGCACTACGCATGGCGCTGCCGTGGCGTTATCGTTAGCTACCCAACGGACTCAATCGCTTGTGTTTCTGCGAAGGCAATGGCCATTGTGCGATATGGCAAGCAAGCTTCGGAGGACTGCAACACCTGCAGAGTAGCACCTCTGTCCTCGAAATGTCAATGCCCAGGACAATGCGCGGACACAATGCGACCACCGGCCTTCTCACCATTGGCAGCAGACAATGACCAAGGAGTACTCGCACGTGTGTCACCGTCCTGGAATTCGCAGAAGCTCGGCATGGCACCACTAAGCACTCGTGTAATAGTACCATGTCTCCGGTATGAAGTTGGTGGTCTTGTCATCGAGAGGCGGAAAGCATGCGCGGTGAGCAGAGGTGAAGCTGGAAACGAGATGGAGTGACTGGGTGGCTGCAAGGCTCGGCGTTTAACAACACCGACACACAACCCAGGAGAGTCCTGTGGTTGGCTGAGAAGTACACATTGTTCGGTATGGGGCCAACAGCGTTCGGACGACGAATCCTTTAGGAGCCGAAGCTGAAAACGGTGCTCAATATGACTACGAAAGCATCCGTTCCCGGTCGTAAGTCTCATCAGTACCTTATAAGTACACTAGGCTTCTCATTCCTGTCAGAGTTCATCCAACATCTCGAAGAAAAGGTAGAAAACGACACCTAATCAACAAGTCATCAACAGTCTGAAAAAGTCTACACGATGGAGTCAATCCGTATACCATACAAGAACGACGCCTTCGGGAACCCGCTCTTTGCGAAGATCGCTTGGTCGAAGAGCTCCCAAGGCTCAAAACCTCTTGGTGAGCCGTTGCACGAGAATCTCAATACGATCACGGACTAACGATCACCAGCTCTTGTGTACCACGGTGGAGGAGTCATTGTCGGCAGTTCTGGGATGATTCCTCAGTCCCAGATCAAGTACCTTGCCGAAGCTGGCTTCGCAGTGGTCATATCGAACTATCGTTTAGCACCGCAAGTCACTGCGAAGGAAGCCTTCTCGGACTGTGAGGAGGCTTACGACTGGGCTGTCAACTCTCTGCCTGGCATCATGGAGGCAGAGCATGGTGTGAAGCTCGAAAATGCTAAAGCTGTTGCTTATGGCCATTCATCTGGTGGCTCTATTGCTCTACACATCGCATCTTGCAGGCCCGTGAAAGCAGTCACAGCTTTCTACCCTTCATTGTTCAATGCCGACACCTCGACTTCTGCTCACAAGCCAACCTCGCTTCCGCCGTTCGGCATGTTTCCGGACTTCCATCCTACTCCCGAGGAGTGGGCAACCATATCTCCAGCAGACGCCCAAGTCTCAGAAGCCGCTTTAGCACTCCCGGGCACGATCCCAGCACCACGCAACAAATGGCAGATGCACCTCGTCAAGAACGGCCAATGGCTCTCGACCATACAGCCGGACGGCGACTATGCCGCAATTGACCCTTTGACTCGGGTGACGGGCGATTGGTGCCCAGTAATGATCGTTCAGGGCGAACTGGACAACATTGGCGGGAGCTCGCTTGAAGGAGCGCAGAGAGCGGAGAAGGCGATGAAGGATGCAGGTGTGCGAGAGGTGCAGCTCGAAGTTGTGCAGGGCGAGACGCATATGTTCGATTTGCCGCCTACGGTGGGGACGAGTGATCTAGGTCCGAAGTGGGAGGCTGTGAGGAAGGGGTTGGATTGGCTTGTAAGCCATGTTTGAGTATGTCAGGTCCGGTCGGCCCAGATTGCGCCGGTTCGTGTTGCCGTAATGCATTCGGCTCTTGGTGAGCGACCAGGCGCACAAATGCTACTCGGCCTTGATGGGATGTATGCCTTCTTTCACACAACTATCGATGTTGCCGAATCAGAAAGCACGAGATCCACCTTCATCTCCGTTCATGGAGAAGAGTAATCATACCCAGGGCGTAAGAATGAGGCATTCGAGCAGCTCGATCCATCTGTCTGACATATGATAAAAGTGATAGACACCACAACTGCCTATCTGAGAATAAGCAGAATTTGACTTTCTTCAAGTGAGGCGGTTCGACTGTCTATGCTTGTCTCTATCTTCTAGTAATGTGACGATTAGATTCAGAGTCTGACAACTTTCCGCTCTCTCTGATAAAACAACCGCCGCTTTGACGCCATGCCCATGCTAACGTTCAATGCCCGGCTCAAGCCTAAAACTGTTCTCACAGCCGCGTACTCCAGCCACGCTTGTTTCCCAAATTTGTTCTCGCAACGCAGGTGTTCAACATTACATAGTAGAAACAAAACCCGGTTGACCTTCGCAACGCCACTGCATCTACAGCCACCTGCTTTACATTATGCTCATAGTTCCAAACGCCGATTGTGCTGTCGCTCTTCGGTTCTGTACCAGTCTCTCCGTCTGTAGATAGAGCCGGTCCAAATGCTGCATTGCCTGTGCATCCTTCAAAATCTTCGCCACCTGCAACCCAGAGCTGATCAACTGTAAAATGTTTCGGTCGTCCTTGAGTGGTCGGGATTGATGTTTCGCCGCGTGCCGCATCTCGAGACTGTTTTCCAGAATTGTGATGAGCTGCTTGATCTGGCTATTGTACAACACCCGAGCTGGGATGCGGCGTTTTGTTGCCAGTCGTTTGAGTAGGTAGACCCATTCGGACCACTCGCGATCGGATGGCACCCGCACAGGTCGCTTGTCGGGTTCGATAGGAATCGGGAACTGGTATTTCGCAACAAAATCGAAAGCGCACTGGGACAGCCGGTCGTTGACTTGTGAGAGGATCTCGTCCTGCTCTTGGGCGTACAAATTGACCGGCAGCTGAGGCAGTTCCTCCTCTTTGAGTTCATACGCAGCATTCTCAGGCTTCTCCAGCAACTGAGACGGGCCGTCGAACTCGTCTCGATTCGAAGGCCGTCTTTGCGGGAATGCCTTTGAGTTCAGGCTCCCAACACTCGAAGACGCCTCACCACCGTAGTATGATCCCCCGAACTGGCTCAATCGAGTGTCGTCGGAAGACGTACGCCGGAGTAGTGGAGCTTGGTATGGATTGGGATATCCCGAGTAGCCTGCTCGCGGTGATTGAGAGTTCATTGAGGACATTTGAGCCTGGCTCGGGAACTGTCCAGTCAGTGGTGATCCCTGCCAAGGTGAGGTTGACCTGAGATCTTGCAGAGCGGAAGCTTCTCTGTTGATCCACTCGTCACTTGCACGTTGTTGGGGGAGAGGAAATGTTGGGGATGGTGTCGATCTAGAGTGGTAGGCGCTAGGATTCGCGCTGGCTACACTGCTCAACGATATTAGTGATTAACTCTCATCGCCAATGTGAAGTTCATACCTGAGTGTCGTCGGTGGTTGGGCCCATGGATCGGCAGCTGCGCTTTGGTACAATCTCTCACTGTACAAAGTCAACGAATGTCCCGTGCTACCAAGCCGATACGCTGAGGATTTATGCAGACATACCGTCTTGTAGTCGGATCTTCGAATCTGCTAGGCAAGATTGTCGTCTGTCGAGGATCCGCGGCAAGAAACTCTGTTGGCGAAACTCTCTCGGGCTGTGGCCTCGAGGACATACTTGAGGCAGTAGCCCAAGGCCACTAGACTGTAGAAGAGAGTGTGTGGAAGCCAAACAAGGTAGGTTTCAGCGCAGATCGTTGCAGCCCATCGTAGGTACGGTAGCGGAGAGTCTAAAGATGCACCGTAAGGCGCGAAGGTGGAGGTGATACGAAGCACATTGTGCAAACTGATGCCGTGAGGAGAAACGAAGAGTGAGGCGTCGAGAACAGCATGAAGTCAGTACGATGAGTGTCCGCGCACGTCAGAGCCCAATCTATGTTGTTGCGATTGCGTCCTCCCAGGACAACCCTTGCGTAGGCCTGCTTGGATGCACTCAGCCGAGGGTCGAGGTGTCAAGCAGAGGTGGATTGGGCACTGATTATTGATTAAGACTAGACTTCGCGGTCTGCGCACATGGCGAGCTGGGAAAGAGCGCAAGGATGTCCATGGTTATGCTCGCAGTCTTCCAGTGCTTTCGCGCCCCGTTAGCCGCGCTGGTTCTGAAAAGAAAGATCCTTCGGGCACATGGAAACCCACCAGGTACAGGGGAGCCACGAGTCGCCTATCTGGAGCCCTGTGAATACCGCTTCAAACTCGGTCGAACCGTTTCCAGACTGGACATGCTGGGATAAGTAGGTGAGAGAGCGAGATACCATGGGTGAGGCTGTAGCGTTGGGGCCGTTGCTATAGCGGTCAATGCCGTCGACTCTGTAACCGGGATCCTCCAGAACTCGAAACAAATTGTCAGCGGAAATGACACGGATATGGCATGAGTCGAGCGAGTTGTGCAAAAGTTTTGTGTCTTGAAAACACCAGGACTGCTTCACAAGCGAGACAAGCAAAGCAAGGCAATTCAGGGCGTGCGGTAGTGGTGATCGCCGTTGTGTGCCGGCCAAGATGCCATCCTCGAAGTGATCGACACGATTTGGGCAGAACCGCATCGCGCGAAGGTGGGATGATGCCCAAGACTTGCGGACGACTACTGTACGCGATTCAAGAACACGCAAGGTACGTGACAGCCCGATAGCGAACAATCGTGTCTTGTTGTCAAGGAGATGAAGTTGATGTTGAAGTTGAAGACACCGCATTTGAAAAGCTTCTAGAACATGCATCATGCAGGCGAGCTTCTCCGAAGCCCAATGCCGCCCGGCCAATGGCGAGAAACGCCTTGCGGGAACCGACCATTGACTTTACGCCTTGCAATTGTTCGTCATTGTGGATGGAGTGTTGCGGAAGACGAGTCTGAGCACAAGAGATGGAACAATGGGGTTTGAAGACGCACAGCGACACTCCTGGTCACAGCCAGAACGTTGAACACAACAGTGCATCAAACAGAAGCTACGAGCCAGGTACTAGGCGAATGTTCATACGACGATTCTTTGATGCCTTTGACGTCAGTGTCTGAGGTCTCCCTGCCGCCAGCAAACACCAGAGCTTATATCACCATGACGAGGATGTACGCAGCTGGGTACGAACCATCAGATCGACATCAGATCCACCCAACTACCGTCCAAAACAGGCATTGCCGTGGTAAGTCGTGCATTGTGTACAAGTCGTGAAACTGAGAGCGGCCGACATCTTTCCCAGCCTTCAGCCAAAAACCAGAGTACCAGGGCACCAACATGCGCTTTACTTCTCTCTCGTGGCTCCTCCTCTCCGGGGCTGCGTACACACGAGCAGGACCAGCAGGATACGGCATCTGCCAAGCAGGATGTGCTGCCCTGGTCACGGCTTGCTACACCGCCGCCGGCTTCACTTGGGGTGCGACTCTCGGAGCAACTGCACCAGCCTCCATCATTGCCTGCAACGCAGCATTCGGCACCTGCCAGGCGGCTTGTGCAGCAGTGTTGCTTGCTCCGACCCCGTGAAGCTCGCGAGTCCAGTGTAGCTGGGGATCCAGATTGCCTCCTGTGAGACGTGTTGGTGGCGAGGCCATCGAGCCGATGGTGATTTGGTGTAGAGGATCCAGGTTGTCCCAGACACTCGCACGTGGCTCGATGCTGATAGACGAGAATGAATGCATTTCAATCAACAATCAAGCCCTGTACCCTGACCCGTGCATTTCATACGCCTGTTGTCCGCTCTGCGGATGGTAGTAATCACCTGCAGCACCCGAATTTGCGTAAGATGGTTGAGCAGCACGTGGATGCGGCGCTCCGAACGAGTTTTGAGACGGGTTTCGAAATGGATCCGCTGGTGGTCCTGCATAGCTTCCAAACTGCGGCGGGACGCCTCCGTAAGCTGTACTTTGTCCACCTCCTTGTGCCAATGAGTAGTTTCCTCGATACAAGGTACCTTTCCGCTTACGATGGACGATCGTAGCACCGTATATAAGCTGGCCCATGCAAGTGAGGCTGCACAAAAGGTTGTCAGCTTGCATTCAATCGCCAAGTGAACATGATCCATAACGTACAAAAGGACTATCACCAAGAATACCGTTAGGCCTGTGGTCGAGCTGACGATAGCGACTCGAATCGTGAGTGCTAGGAACACGGTCCAGATGAGACTTTTGATACATTGGAAGACCAGGAAGACGACTGGGCCGAGCCTGATAGAAACAGTTAGTATTTGCCCGGCGACGATGGCGAGGCAGGGTATTCTCCAATCTGACGTACTTATGCGTGCACATCATGATCATCTCGATGACATCTAACAATATGGTGAGAGCAGCGAATGCCAGGTCGATTGCCGCACCGGTGCTGCAATGCCGTCAGAACTTTGGTCGAGACTGTGCCGCCACCACACCGATGTGCTGCCTTACTTGAGCGCCGCCTCTACATCCGCGTCCACGTTCACATTGTCTACCACGTAGAGACCCAGTGCCGCCGCCACGCAGAAGACGAGGCATATGAGGATTTGAATAACCCAAAAGGGTATCAGCACACGCTTCAACCAGATCTTGTCGCCCATCTTGAGCTGGCTGAGCGTGGTGTTCTTCTCCGTCGCAGTGCCTTTCCGCTATCTCGGGGTTCCTTCCTGACTCTTGTATTCTTTGTAGATCCTGGAGAACGACGTGGGAAGCGATCGAGGGGCACGATCCGGTAGCTGTCGTAGAATTGGTAGAGTACGTGGGTTGGGTTGGAATGTGTGAAGACTTGAGGAGATATGATGAGCTCGTGTGATCAAATACCTTCGATCTGGGGACAATTGCTATATAGGGTTCCAGCGCGTGCGGTCGAGCGCGTAGAGAAGCACCCAATTTAACTGCTCTTGGCTGCGGCGCTGCTGCGCTGTAAAAATAGGAGAGGTGGCACAATGGTCTCTCCTGATATCGAAGCCGTCGAAGGCACTAGCGGCCGCCTTTCTTGGCATTCACTCATCAGGGCTATACAGCCTCAACAAAAGAAGGCACGGAAATACTGCAACAATATCGAGATTGCTTCTCGACACCTTCGAGATCCTCGATGGCCATCGGTTACCGTGTGTCGTCAAGATAGGATGCAGCACCCAGCATCTGCAAGCATAATAAGGTAGGGTGTGGTGCTTCGCTGTCTTATGAAATAGTGGACATCTCCATAGAATACTCTCACGTTGTCGTAAGCCTGAGTATGCTGATAGCTGTGACTAGTCGGGACGGCACGATTTATCCTATACAAAGCGTAGGTAGTTGTCATTGGGGAGGCAGGCTGCTAAGCCACTATGCCAAACAATGTTGACCAGCCAGTCTCATCGCACTGTATCCTTCTGCTTTCCCCAAGCGTCTCGAGGTCATCACATCGCTTCCATTGCTCGGCTGAACATTCGCCGATATGCTGCAAGCCGTTTTGTTGCTCTACCTACTTTGTCCAGACTGGCGACCACGACTTAGGGATCTCCGTAACGGACATAGCGATCGCTCCATCGACACAGCACTGCAGGCATGTAGGTAAGGTAGCGCAGACAGCCAGCGGTCGGTGCAACAGGGCAAAGCACTAGTTGGAGATATGACTGTCAACTTGTCACGAACCCACACGCGCAACTGCCCAAGAACGATTCTCTAGGTGCAGGACGAACATATCCCAGACCGTCAACAACATCATCATGGTCACAAATCGCAACCTCGCTGCCTTGGCTATGGACAAAGTCCGCCATGAAGCCAGTCCCATCTTCGGTCCACCGCTTACCGCGCAGAGTGCAGATCCGGCTACAAAGCTCAGTGCGTAGATGTCATCCTATCCAGACGACACCAAGCTTGTGCACATGAACATTCCCGGCGCTCACGATGCCGCTACATGGAACTACACGCTGGAAGCCAAACTGAAGGTCCCCCCATCGGATTGGCTTCGCTGTCAGGAGAAGAGCATAGGCGAGATGTTAGAATCAGGTATACGTGCGTTCGATCTGCGCTTAGAGCAGGATGTTGCACACGTGAATTTGGTTTTCTGGCTCGGAACTGCTTTGTTGAGTCAGACTGCAAGCGTGGACGATATGATGTTCGGGTTCTACCAATGGCTAGACGAGCATCCGACGGAGGTTCTCTTCTTGTCCTGGATGCGAGAAGGTAGCCAAGTGAACGCAGCGGCCGTGCAGCAACGTATCTACAATACCTTGCTTGACCTCTCCGGCCGCGAAGCAATATATTTCGCCAGCGCGTGGTGAGCTTGGCACACTTGGGGATGTGATAGGTAAGATCGTTCTGCTCCGACGTTTCGATCTTGATTTGCTGGAAACGTCCTACGAGTCGACTGTTCCTGGTATCCATTTCAGTCCAGAACGCTGGGAGGATAACAGGGCTTCGATCACGGTCATCTACAACGAGGACCGTATCAACGGCTCCGGCGATGGTACAGCTCATATCGAAGACCACTACGGACCGGAGACGCTTCCATCCTCAAGTCTGCAAGAGAACATTGACGTCAAACTCGATGCCGTGCAATCACACCTCACCAATAGTGAGCAGCCAGATCCATTGTACTGGGGGTTCGCCAGTGGGAAAAACGTGCAGCATGATGTAGCTGTCACGCCGGCACTTATTGCACAGGGTTGAGAAGGTGTACGTGGCGTCAACTATCGCTTGCTGGATTATTTCAAAGTCGAGGAGGGCAAGCGGTTCGGAATTGTCATGTTTGACTTCTTCAATAAGCCGGATGAACTGATACCCCTCTTCTTGTCGTCGAAGGCACGTTAGAGACAGGAAGACTGCGCCCCAGCATGCAGGGCAAAGGCAGGAAGAAGGCGCGGAAATACTGTAACATTGAAAATGGCTTCTAGACACCTTCAAGACTATCGCTTGCAATCAGCGATGGTCGTTTGTCGTGCGAAGCGCAGCATGCGGCATTGAAAGTCACCTAGAAGTCTTGCATACAATGTACTATACACGCGGTTGGCTAGGTCTGCCATGATGCCATAGATGGGCTCTTGGAGTTCCATCTTGCGAGACATGAAGTAAAGGCCGCCAAGTCCATAACCCATCACCTGTATCTCAAAGCCGATCTTCTTCAGCATGCAGTTTCTCCACTCGCCGCCGAAGGGCCTCTCGCCTTTCATCACGAAGGCTGGTGAATATCTAGCATGACATTAGCAACCGGCAACGACCAGAATCTTGGATGCGATCTAGTGCTTACCCAAAACCAAGCCGCGGTCTCCATGAAAGCCCAAGCAAACACCATGCTGTTCCTCACCATGTCACCAGCGCCTTCCTGGCGGATAGCGCTAGATCCGAGCAGGCCATCCTCCTTGAAGAGGTAGATGTAGCCAGTCAAGCTGAAGAGGAAAACAAGTCGTACAGGAACGTTCGATAGCCAGTACTCCAAGGATGTTTCTTCGTTGAGTGAAGCTGCTGTGAGGTCTATCAGCCCAATGAAGGCCAATAGAATCGCAATGAAGGCGGAAGCCTCGTTAGGCTTGTCCAGTGAGGTTACGTGTGGCTATGAAACAGTCAGCTGTCGCCCAAATATTCGGTGTAGGACGATGTATACCACTCGGATAGCCTCTCCCAGGACGAATATGACGTTCTGGTCCGCGATGGCCCTGGGATTTGTGAGGAAGAGGAAGGCGGCTGTGAGGTGGAACAAGGAGACGGCGCGAATGATGGTGAACACGGAGAGCAAAGCCATGACTGCGGAGAATCAAAAGAGCTTCCTCTCGATATATTCCTCACATTTATTGTCGGAGGAAGGTTGTACAGGGAGTGGATATTTTCCAAGCTTGGACCACAAATTTTGAAGTCCGCTTCCGCCAACTTCACTTTCTAATCAGACCTCACGCCGTTGACGGCGGGCAAGTTGGCTCGATCGTAGAAGATAAGCGCCATCTCTTTTCATTTTTCTTCATCTGGTCTTGATTCCTGTTTCATCTTCTGTACAGGCGAACGCTGAAGAATGGCAGAAAAGCAATTGCCTCGAAGCAGGTCCGGCGTGCCTCAGCGCGAAACACAAACTACCGGTACAGCGAAATGGCTCTCTGCCAAAGTGGTAGCAACAGGATTGCTGCTTTGTGGAGGTCTAATATGGCAGCTCGGCTTGCCCACATCGAGAGCGCCGGCACCAACATTGAATGGCGCTGCGAAGGTCTTGAACGAGAACCCTCTCATCGATGGCCACAACGACTTGTTGATCCTCATCAGATCGATATGGCACAATCACATCTATGGAAGTAACTTTACGAAGCCATTCGAGGAAGGAGGCATGCCTGGCCAGTTTGACCTCCCTCGTGCAGATGCAGGCCAACTGGGCGGCACGTTCTGGTCGGCATGGGTGCCATGTCCTGCCGATGGGCTCGATTTCTCAGACGCGGCATATGCTCCTTTCGTCAAAGCGACACTGGAGCAGATAGACCTATTCAACAGATTGTCAGAGATGTACCCGAAGTACTTCACACTGTCTGGTACCGCCGAAGAAGCGGAGAAGAACTGGAGCAGGGGCAAGCTCATCTCGCCGCTGATCATCGAAGGGCTACATCAGATTGGCAACTCGCTGTCGACTTTGAGACTGTACCACAAGCTTGGGGTCCGTTACGCCACCTTGTGCTGGAACTGCCACAACCGTTACGCCGATGCTGCTGTAGTCAGCGTTGATGGCGAGAGTCAGGCATCAAAACCCTACCACGGCGGTGTGAGCAAGGCCGGCCAAGAGCTCATACTCGAGATGAACCGCCTTGGTATGATCGTCGATCTCAGTCACGTCAGTGTCGATACAATGCGGGATGTTCTGGGAGGCAGTCCGGAGAAGGGCTGGAATGGCAGTCATGCGCCGCCAATCTTTAGCCACTCGAGTGTGAAAACTATTTGCCCACACCCTCGCAATGTCCCCGATGACATTCTGCACCTGGTGAAGAAACGCGAGTCGCTAGTCATGATCAACTTCGCGCCGGAGTTCATCTCGTGTCAAGACGTGGGATCGCCATCCGGACTGCCGGAGTTCGTCGAACGGAACAACACGTTGGAGCATGTGGTGAAGCACATCATGTACATCGGCGAACTCATCGGATACGACTACGTCGGACTTGGCAGCGATTTCGACGGTATCCCAACCACACCTCGCGGGTTGGAAGATGTCTCGAAGTATCCCGACCTGATAGATGCGCTGCTGAAGAAAGGCGTGAGCGAGAAAGATGCGGGCAAAGTCGCTGGCCGCAACCTCCTTCGTGTCTGGCACGAGGTAGACAAGGTAGCTACCAGACTTCAGAAAGAAATCGATCCCGTGGAAGATGACCTATTGGCACACATTTGGTCTTCAGATGGCGTGTTGATCGGGTTCGAAGAGGAGATGAGACACTAAGAGCATATGCAAACTCTGTCAATTACTACGACAGGGACGGCGATATTGCGGGTGTTTTCCAGGTAATCATGCGGTCTGCTGCAACTCACTGAAATAATGTCGCCTCGGGGGCTCCATATCCGACCACATCGCACATACACTGCTTTTCAGTACTCGGGAAACTGGATCTGTGCTCCGGAAAGGGTCTGGTTCAAATCTGGATGGCAATGACGTGTACAGTCCGGCCCATTCCATACGATAAAGCTCGATCTGCCTGAGAAGATCAGCCTCAGTCAGTCAAAGGGTATTGCAAGGCGCTCCTTCTTGGTGGCAGCATCGTACAGGGTGGTGACAAAAAGACTGCAACCCCTGCAATGCGGAACGGGCG
>JAABUL010004522.1_pt1 | contig 18470 bp, 29 predicted proteins | sample 5559151 | NCBI WGS metagenome assembly JAABUL01 (sample SAMN10711876, study PRJNA513368) | rock metagenome | isolation source: Antarctica rocks | place: Antarctica: Victoria Land, Pudding Butte sud | reverse complement strand
GGGTGGGGGGCACAAACCCCCCCCCCCCCCCCCCCCCCCGCGCTGGGCACGAGACATGCATGTGGCCACAGAGGAGCGAATGCACAGCAACTGCGGCAGCAGAGGCATGCGTCGACCCGCAAAGGGCGCGCACCTTAGACTCGGAGGCGCCGAGGCGCACAGCGCGGAAGGCGCCGCGGTCCATAGCGTCCTGCAGGCTGCCGCGGTCGCAAAACTCCAGCAGCAGCCACGTCTCCTGGTACGCCTTGCCCTCCGTCTGCGTGCCAGAATTTGATTGTGCTTCCACGGCAAAGGATCTGTCTAAGGCTTTGCCGACTGCCACGAACGCATGCCCCTGGCAGCCACATCTCATTGGCCTCCGTCTGCGCGACAAAGACAGCCCATCCGCTTCCCTGGGTGGCAGACAGTCCATCAGCAGCTGCTCCCCTGGGTAGCAGACAGGTGCTGTCCAGGCTGCGATTGTTGGGGGTGACAAAGCAGCAGCAGCAGCAGCAGCAGCAGCAGCAGCAGCAGCAGCAGCAGCAGCAGCAGCAGCAGGCGTCTGCGTGCCAGGCGTCTGCGTGCAAGTCGTCTGCGTGCAAGTCGTCTGGGCCAGCTCCATCTTGTTTTCCGTGCATGTCAGTGGAACGGCAGGCAGATGCAGGTGGCAGGTATGTGCAAGCAGAATGGCGTGAACTGTCTGGGGCTGTGCTCCACCCAGGACCAAGCAAAGCTGTGGCGGCGCTTGGTGCCGACGTGTCGCTGGGCCGCTGCAGCCTGCAGCAGAGGGCTTTCTGCTGTAAGTTGCGGGGCTGGCCCCCACCTTGGAGATGGAGGAGTTGGACTTGTAGGTCTGCACGATGTTGGGGTGGCTGAGCCCGGTGCCGCGGTCCGCCTCGAACATCGGGACCGGCTCCTCGTCCGGCCCCTTGTCGCACGGCGTCTCAATCACCTGTGAGCATTGAGCAGCGCAGCCTTGGCCGGGCAGGGGACCTCAGCGGCTGCACAGCGGCAAGCCTGTCGGCACTCCTGCATGAGGCGCACATGCCGTGCAAGTCCTTTGGAAGACTTTCTCTGGCCACAGCTGACTCCCAACACGGTGAGGCTGTTGGGAGGTAAGGCCGCCAGCAGCAGGCGCGCGCCTTGACGGCGACGGGGGCGCCATTCCACATGGCGCGGTACACGCGGCCATAGGAGCCCTTACCCAGCAGCGGCCCCAGCTGCACGTCCTCAAACGGCTCCCGCCGCCCCGTGATGACCTGCGGCCGCCACCGCATGCCGCCGGACGAGCCCCTCGCTGAGCTGCGCATGGTCAACCAAAACTTTTCCTAATGTCACAGTCCCAATGTCCCTATGCCCTAATGTCCTGATGTCCTGGTGTCACAGACATGGCGCATGCACAGGGGCGCTGCAGGCGATGAAGGCACCGAAAGGATGGGGCGCCCGCCGTTGGAGGTCGGGCAGGTAGGTAGTTCATGTGGGGACATAGTGACGGCAGGGGTGTCGAGTCCCACAGCTGTACATGCCGTGTGCCACTGACGCTCTATCTGAAGGAGCGCGCTGGCCAGCTGGCTCTCCATGCTCTCACCCGGTGGAGCCGGCGCTGCTGAGGGGGCCGCTTGGGGCGCCTTTGAGCATCACGTCATCTAGCATCCGGTCCAGGCTGCAAGTGGCCTGCACGGTGCCGATATCTGGATAAGCCCCGTGCCGAATCGCACGGTGCTGCATGCAGCTGGATCTGGATTGCACCATGATCGACAGCGGCTCAGCCATGGTGGGTCACAGGTGGGAAGTCTACAGAGGGAGACACTGGGATTTTGACGGCTGACACTGCCTTTGCAGAGGTGACGAAAAGGTGGAGCTGCACCTTGAGGGTGATGGTGGCGAAGAAGTAGTTGGGCATCTTGTTCTGCCACGGCACGAAGCCCGGGATGCCGATTGCGGGCATGCCGTCCGCCAGCGTGTCCGTGGCCGCGGGCCGAAACTTGGCCATCACCCGCTGCCGCCCCGACGTCGCGCGCGCGTCCGGAAACGCCAGCTCCAGCGCAACCTCCTGCGCATGGTGAATGCAGGGCGCTCAAGGACATGACGTCGAGTCGACAGGAGCTGCCCCACAGCACACAGCATTTCACCGACTTTGCAGCTGCACCATGTGCCCAGGGCCTCATGTCTGGCCAGTTGGGAATTCCGCCCCTCAGTGCCGCCAAGTGCAGGCAGCCTTTCGACAAGCCCAAACTGCCTTGCCTTCTGGCAACATGGCAGTGCGCCGTGCCAGTGCCCAGCTCGCCTGGACCACAAGGAGCCTTTTCGCGGCAGGTTTACTGCAGATTCACTGCAGACAGGCACCACCTGTTTGGCGTCGATCATCTTGCGGACGGCCAGCATCGTGGCCTTCCGCCGCTTGTCCGGCTGCCGGAAGATCGTCCACAGATCCGACCCCACGGCCCGGTCCCTCGTCAGGTCTGCAAAACGTTGACGCATGCCATCATCATCAGTCGCAGCACTGGGCGCTGGCAACCTGGCCAACACCCTGTGGCATATTGGCGAGCGTCCTGGTCGAGGGGCGCACGTTTTGCCACCAGCCCAGAAGCAGGAGCAGCGTTGTCAGGGATGAGGTCCGGCTTTGTCTGTCGTCATTGGCAAAAGCGAGAACCACATCATGTTGCCGTCTCAGCGGCCAGACTCTGGTGTGGAAGGGCGACTTTCGAAGGGCAGAAGCTCATCCCGCACAGGGCAAGTGCGCAACAGCAATAGGCGTCATTGCGGGTTGCACAGCGTTGTCACTGGCAGAGCACACAGATGCATGGTTTCAAGTGCACAGGTTTCCACGAGCGCTGTTCCAGGATCAGATGATGCGCACTCATGGTGCGCGGCCAGGCGTCATCGTTGAACATGATGGTCCGGCGCCCGAGGTCCATGCCACCTCATCTGGACAGGGTCTCACGACAGCAGTTTGCGGTTCCGTGAAGGCGTGTCCCAAGAATGTGTTTTCCGGCAAGGGGAGGCTGCGCACTCATGGTGCGCAGCCACGCGTCGTTGGTGAACATGATGGTCCAGCGCTGGGGGTCCATGTCCACCAGCATGATGGCCTCGTTGAAGGCGTCCATCGCCCGCATCAGGCTGCTGGTCTGGCTCTGCAGCTTCACGCTCTCGCTCACCTGCGCAGGCGCCTCGTGACACAGCTCATGACCGGCTCAAAAGCAGCCAGGCGGCGAGCACTGCAGCAGAGGTGTGGCGTTTCAACGGAGTGGCAGGATCTGAGTCCAAGGCGTGCAGCCGGTTCAGGGCAGGCTACTTTGGCCCTGGAGGAAAGATCAGGCAGCATGTAGACAGCATGGCAGCGCGCACCCGCGTCTTCTCCTTCTCGATCTCCCGCACGACCATCTCCGCAAAGTTGCACAGCAGGTTGCACGACTCGGCGTCGAAGCGCCGCGGCTCGCGGTCGATCACGCACAGCGAGCCGAGGCGGTAGCCCTCCACGGTCACCAGCGGTGCGCCGGCGTAGAAGCGGATGTGCGGCGGCCCCGTCACCAGCGGGTTGTCCCGGAACCTGGCATGGCATGGCACGAGTCCTTTTGACCTGAGCGATGCTTGGGTGAAACATCAGGGAATGACTCGATTTGTCAACATGGCTGCGCTCCCCTGCTGGCCCTCCTAGCAGCGGCATGTACCTGATGCTTGGTGGCGGAGAGTTCGTCACTGCCACTGCCCACTCGCCATTCAAAGTGGCGCTGCCAGAAACGCAGCACTGGCCTCCACAGCCATGTGCTGCTGACAAATCGACCACACCTCGAGCTTGAGCGCAGCGCAGCCAGGCAGATCATCACAACAAAGGTTTCAACACAGGAGAAGTGACCTGCACCTGGGGTCCACTGTGGCGTCCTCAACCACCAGCACCTCCGGGTTCACGGGAATGAGCGTCCAAGCGCAGAAGGACGTGCTGCGCGCTGTCTCCGTCACCTGGGGGCACATGTAACGGGGAGTGCATCACCGGAGTGCGCCTGCCCTGCCAGCTAGCAGGGTGTCAGGTTGTCTCTGAAGTAGCGGTTGCGCGCAGGCGGTGCACGCGTGTATTAGTGCAGGCACTGCCCAATGTCTGCGTTGGCGATTCCCATTCACAAAAGATTCCACAAGAGTACAGCCTCGTTGGAAGTCCAGGTGCCTCATGAAGTCGTTGGTCGTGAATGAACATCCTCAAGACCCCACCTCCTTGAGGCCGACGACCGACTTGAACCACTGCCGCTCCTTGTCCACCAGGCTGACGAGCGCAATGGGCGCCTTGAAGATGGTGCACACCTGAGCAGCACGCAAAGCGCCACTCACATTGCTGCACGTTTGCGGCGCTTGGGGCGCGTCAGGAGTCCCAGCTGCGGCGCAGGGTGTAAAACACAGCAGCGGAACCGGCGCCGGCGCCGCTACAGCTGGACATGGGTCTGCTCTTAAACAAGAGGTGTGCAGACCAGGCGGTGTGCAGACTAGGCCTGCACGTGCATGGAAGCACATAGGTGTCAAGCATGAGCAGGTGGAGGTAGGGCGGGCACCAGGCGGGTAATGTCGTCAAAGCGGGGGTCTGCGTCCGTGTCCAGCACGCCCAGCGAGCACAGCTTTGCGATGCGGTCCCCCTCATCCGCCAGCACCGGCGCGCCCTGCGGCTGATTGGGGTCTGCAGAGGACACACGTGCACGATCACATCTGGAGGCAGGAGGCCGTGAGATTCTTGCGTGTCTGTCTCTGCAAAGGTTGGACGCAGCCGAATGCGCCGCCCGGCGCACCTGTCCGGCGTTCATTGATGCAGGAAACAAAGCCAGCCATGAACCGGCACACAAACATCGGCAAGCCAGCGGCAAGCCTGAGGAGTTCCGCGGGGTTCCGGCAAGCCTTAAGGTGAGCTGCCAGAGTCCCTACCTGCCTCCCCGGGGAACTGCCCCGGTGGTGTGCGCCCGCCAACCGGCTCCGGTATGGAGACGACCGCCTCCGGCGGCGTGCGGGAGCCCACCGGCTCCTGCGGCAGCGCGCCGGGCGGCAGACTGGACAGCCCCGCCGGCTTCTCCGACGTCAAAGCGTCGAGAGGCAGGTCGTACAGGGACGCTGACGGCAGCGATGCCGATCGCCAACTGCACGAGCGGGCACGTCCAGTCTGTCGTCGGCAAGCAGCAAGCGACGCTCTGCTGCTGGATGCTGGCACAACAAGAAACATGATCCATCCCCAGGCTGGCTCTGCAGCATGAATGCCAAGCTCTAAAATTTCGCATCATGGTCTGGCGTGGCGGAGTGACTGCAGCTACATGCAGCACCAACAGCACTGTAGCCGATAACACACCTGGACTGAATGTCATAGCTCTTCGTGACGACGCCGCCGAGCCTGCCCTCGGTCACCCTGTTATGCGGCCAGCTGCCGCTGCGCCCCGGGCGGGCGCCTGGTGCTGCAGCATCTAGGCTGCCCCGACCTGCAAAGGCACGCAAACGAGTTTACAAACATCACACAAGAAGCCCCCTCGGATTGCTGTGCTGACCAAAGGAACCAATGCGACGCAGCCTCAAAGGCTGCTCGTCCTGCAACGCTGGAGATCCTCATCGCATCTAAGCATGAGAGCAGCTCATGGCCATGAAGTGGATCAGTTACACCTCTCAGATCACACCCCGCCGAACCTGCTGTCGGTCTGGATTCTGCTGCGAAGTCCTGCGCTCGCTGCTGGCCGCTGCGCATTGGCAGCCCTGCGACCTTGTCTGCGGTTGTGGGGCTGGGGCTGGGCCGTGCCAGTCGCACGCGGTGCTCCTCCTGCAGTGGCACAATCCTTTCGCCGCCGTCTGCCGGGTCCGCCGGCGGCCGTACAGTAGGCTGTGCTGTGGCCGGCTTCGGATGTGCCGGCTGCTGCGGCCCCAGTGCAGCGTCGGGCACCGTGGCTACGGCTTCGGGGCTGGCACCATCAGTACCGAGCGAGTTTGCGATGCCGTTCTGCCCTGACGCGGCTCCTGTGCCGGAAGCAGGCGCCTGAGGCAACGGGAGGGCATCCGAGAACGCTGTCTCCAGCTGCGGCGGCTTCACAGGGGGCGGTTCGTCATTTGTTGCACTCGCGCCGTGGCAGCAGCCACCATTTGCCTGCAGGCGCGTGGAGAAATGGGTCAGTCGCAACCATGAAGGGTGGCCAGCCGGGCTGCCAGCAGCCAAACGTTCCGCCTTCAAGTTGAGCGGCACGCCACGCAAGTGCCGTTTGTCGCTTGACATGAACTTTGCACCCGTACTTGGGTACCAGGCAAATCAACTCGTCGCTGCGAGACGTCAAATGCTATCGGAATAGCGCAGCAGCGCTTTTGATAAGGCTAGCTCGCTCGCTGGTGCAGGTGCATCAGCAAACCTGTCGACCCCAGCCGGCAGGTGCAACAGACACAGTTAGCTCGTGTGCTAGCACATCTAGTCACAATGATACCACCTCCCCGCATGCGCAGGCTGACAGTCCTGCTCAAACAAGGACCTGAGCTCGTGCGTTGGGGTGGCGGAACTCGGTCGAAGAGCGCTCTTGCGAACTGTCAGTGCCGCCCCGATGCGTGCTTTCCATGTGCGGCTGGCCTTGCTCACCTCCTTGGAAGCGGTCGCGCCCATCCAGGCAGTCAGCACCACCTGTCCTGCGCACGGATCGGTCACTCCATATACGACGTGTTAGCCGGCATGCTCCGCAAGCCTGACCAGCGCAGCTGCACGCCTCCCGCTGACGGAACGCAAGCCGAGATCTCGGTGGACAACGCCGCACTACTAGTTGCCCTACAGCAATCCGCGTGGGGTGTCGTCAGCAGCGCCTTGACGACAACAGCTGCTGTTCTGACAGCAGGGAAGACCCACACACCCCCTCTGATCAGACATAACCTTGCAAGCGACTGCGGAACCAGAAAGCTGCTGACGTCTTGTCCCTTCGCCGCTCGCAGCGTCAGGTATCTCGCCGCGCACGTGCATGTATCTGCATGCAGCATCCGGCTTCCATCCAGCAACCTGGCACCCTCGTCGTCGGCTGACTGAAGACTTACTTTCGTGCACAAGACCTAGAGGCAGGCTCAAAAGCACTGCCTCAGCTTGCGACACGGCACAAACAGCTGAGCCACATTGAGCTGATCGTGCAGGCGCCTGGCGCGGCCCTTCTCATCGAAGCACCACAAGAGGAACGCCGAGAGCTCTGTCGTGCTTACTACACAAAGGTCGCAACGCTGGACGTGCCCCTGCTGGGGCCCGATCCGTGACAGTCGCTCTGAGGTAACCGGAGCGGCTGCACATCATGGTCGCCGAGGTGGAGAGCGCCGCGGGGTGAGAGCTCTCACGTGATTGCCTGCGAGATCGCAGCAGCTTTACACTTTCACCTGCTGACATCTGAGACGCTTTTTTGCTAGCATACTATCTGTGGATGGACCTGCGTCATTCAAGAAATCGAAGCGGGTGCAGTGCTGCCTGAAGGCTCTCCCAACCCTGTACCTATCCCCTGCAAACCTGGGCTGCTCCGTAGCTCTCCGAGCTGGGTACATCGCAAGCAAGAGTCAACTGTCTTGCAGCAATGTAGATCGAATGTCATCGCAAACCTTCAGCTCGGCTACCAGTCTGCCCAGGACGCATGGAATGCGGTGCATCGAACGCAGCGCTCAGCGCCTCACGCATCATGCCCCGCAGGCGCATCCGCAAGGTGTCGGGGCCCGTGGTAGTGGCGGAGAACATGGCGGGCTCGGCCATGTACGAGCTGATCCGTGTGGGCGCAGAGCGACTCATTGGCGAGATCATTCGATTGGAGGCTGACACCGCCACCATTCAGGTGGGTGGAATGATGACCTACCCATCACTAATACCATGCATGAGGGCGACGAACAGAGGCATCTGCGGGGACCCATGCTCAGGTGGTCGTGTCTGCATTCTCGATGTCGGTGAATCATTGACATGCTGACAACTGCTGCAACCTTGGATTGGCCCGCACCGCCAAAGCCAGCCTGGTTTCCTAAACGGCTGGGGTGTACCCACACTGTTGCATCAAAACGCTGCTAGACCCTTTGAGCAAAGCACTCGTAGATCCTGAACCACTCCCGTCTCTATGCTGCCCGCAAAGTGCTACGAGGACACCAGCGGCCTGACCGTCGGCGACCTGGTGTACCGCACCGGCAAGCCGCTGTCGGTGGAGTTGGGCCCGGGCGTGATGGAGCAGATCTTTGACGGCATTCAGCGCCCGCTGAAGACCATTGCCAAGATGTCCGGCGATGTCTTCATCCCGCGCGGCGTCGATGTGCACGCGCTCGACCACGACAAGCAGTGGGAGTTCAACCCCACCAAGTACAAGGTGAGCATGCTTTGATGAAACTGTGGGCATGTTTAGAGAAACTTGACACAGTCTACAGAAACTTGACACAGTCAACGCCATCTGCTTCATGGAGGTGAAGCGACATCTACGGGGATGACACAAGTGATGAGCTGTGGCGGTGCTCACGTCATGAACCACGTAATTCAAGGCTGAGTGTTCCACCATGGCCAGGTGGGCGACCGCGTGACGGCGGGCGACATCTACGCCATCGTGCCGGAGAACACATTGATGGAGCACAAGGTGCTGGTGCCACCGGGGGCGCGCGGTAACATCACGTGGATCGCGCCCCAGGGCGACTACACCATTGCGGACGAAGTCATCGAGATCGAGTTTGCCGGCCAGAAGAAGGTGCATCCCTCTCCATGCGGTCGCCTGGCTCCTGCCGCCAGACGCAGCTGCAGCGCTCGCTGCCTGCTGTCTGCGCCATGGCGGCTCGAGCTGCACACCGGCCAATGCGCTGGCTTGGCCCCCACTCTTCATGTTGCGGTGGAAGACTTGCACACTTCAGAGTTTGCGTCGCTGAAGTCTCAGCGACAGCGGTGTTCAGACAAGTCGTGCAGCAGAAGCTCAGCCGCCGACTCACACGTCGCTGCAGAGGTACACTATGAAGCAGACGTGGCCGGTGCGGTCGCCGCGGCCGGTGGCGGAGAAGCTGCTCGCCAACACGCCGCTGCTCACAGGGCAGCGTGTGCTGGACGCCTTGTTCCCCTCCGTCCTGGGCGGTGGGTTTTCAATTCCAAAATCTTAGATCTGTCTGTTCCAGGACCCCTGCCAGCCCGGTGCTGTTTGTTGGCCATCACCACCCGGCACACGCCATTTTGTCCGGCCCTCTGCGCCTGTGGCTTGGACATTTCGGCTGAACGGGTCATCATGAAAAGGCGGTCAGCAATTGCTGGCATTGGTACGTGCTCGTCTTGCCTTATCTTAGCCGGACTCCCTGCTCAGCTGGTCACGTGGCTGGCCCGAACGTTCTGGTGTGCACCGAGTTGTCAAGAAGCCACTGGCCCGCGAGCATGCAGCTGTCCTGCCTTGCGTCTTGTGTTTGCAGTGTTGCTGGGGTGCGCTGCGCAGGCACGTGCGCCATTCCCGGCGCCTTCGGCTGCGGCAAGACCGTCATCTCGCAGGCGCTGTCAAAGTACTCCAACAGCGACGGCATCATCTACGTCGGCTGCGGCGAGCGCGGCAACGAGATGGCAGAGGTGCGCTTGCTGGACGCCGGCAGCTCACCTCACCATCTATGCACAGATGAAGACCATGCCGCCACTGGGGTGAGGTCGTCAGGTTGCATTGTGGATCGTTGAAAGACGGCTTTTCTGTTCTCCCTGTTATCCTGGACCATGTGCTGAAACATGAACTTCAGGTGCTCATGGACTTCCCGGCGCTGTCGATGACGCTGCCGGACGGGCGGGAGGAGTCCATTATGAAGCGCACCACGCTGGTGAGTTGACTCCTGGGCCACCAGCCTGCTGAAGGAAGTAGAGGGCTGCAGTCTGCAGGCGCTCAGCTGATGCTGCTCATCTGGCTTCCCATTGACACAGTGCACCAGCCATGCTGGCCTGACCCGGGGTGATTTACTTTGCATTGACGGATCAGCTCTGGTCTGAATGGGAATGTGGGGGTTTCGGCGCAGGTGGCCAACACCAGCAACATGCCGGTGGCGGCGCGCGAGGCGTCCATCTACACCGGCATCACGCTCGCGGAGTACTACCGGGACATGGGGTACCACTTCTCCATGATGGCGGACTCCACCTCCCGCTGGGCCGAGGCGCTGCGGGAGATCTCGGGGCGCCTCGCCGAGATGCCCGCCGACTCCGGTGAGTGCTGCAGATGGCGGTCGCCTCCCCCTCAGCTCCTCTCCCAGAGCGCAGGCCGAGTGCGGCTAGGTCTCCTTCCAGAGGCACTCGGACACAGCAGACTCATCCCGCGTGCTTGGACGCCTTGACAGCAGCCATGATCATGCGGCCTTACGCCAAAGGCTGACTGTGCTGCTGGCGTCTGCCGCATCCTGTGCGACAACATCTGCACAGTCCTTGCGCAGGCTAGGCAGCGTGCACAGGAGTAGGTGTGGGTGGCAAGTTCCACAAGCCAGGCAGCGCGCACAGGAGTGGGTGTGGGTGGCAAGCTCCCGCACAGGGGAAATTGGAGACAGCCAAAAACCCGAATGTGACGCTTGTCCAGTGCTGGGTTGAGCTCCTTTGCATTCCTCATGCTTTGTCACATATCTGCCTACCGGCCACCCAGGGAAGACCTGGGCGCACGGCTGGCGCCCTTCTGGATTGTTGATCCCAACCAACCTGAACCCATAAACTAAACGCTGAACTGCAGGCTATCCCGCGTACCTGGGCGCGCGGCTGGCGTCGTTCTACGAGCGCGCGGGGCGCGTCACCTGCCTGGGCTCCCCCAAGCGCGAGGGCAGCGTCACCATCGTCGGCGCCGTCTCTCCGCCCGGCGGCGACTTCAGCGACCCCGTCACCATGGCCACGCTCGGCATCGTGCAGGTGCGCCCTCCCTACACTGTGCCGGGGGCGCCACCGCCGCCGCGCACAGCCTGTGTCACTGCCCATTGATGCACACGCTCATGCGGCTCTGAGCACCGGCTGCTGCGGCCCCGCCGCAGCCCCGCACAGCCTGTGGGGCTGCCGATTGCCTCATCCGGGCCTTGGACTGGAACCGGCCCTGGAGTGACGCTCTGCGGCACCCCGGCACCGTGCGGCAGACCAATGCAGAGCAGAGCAGCCGTTCAGCTGCCTCTCCAGGACACGCTGACATCGGCATATCCTGCGCCCCGCGCACCTGATCCCACCGCGCCCGCGGCCGTGCAGGTGTTCTGGGGCCTGGACAAGAAGCTGGCGCAGCGCAAGCACTTCCCCTCCGTCAACTGGCTCATCAGCTACTCCAAGTACACCAAGGCGCTGGAGCCCTTCTACGACAACATGGACCCCGCCTTCCTCGGAGTTCGCAAGGTCGTGCGCGAGGTGCTGCAGAAGGAGGAGGACCTCAACGAGATCGTGCAGCTGGTCGGCAAGGTGCGCGCCGCATTCCACTGGTTTCCCTCGAGGATGCCTTTCCTCTTGTGCAACTGCCTGCTGTCCAGTCTTTGCGAGTGACAACATGCCGCACTCCCTGGCGGCAGCAGCGCGCATCGGACACAGTGCGGCTCCAGTGGTGATTGCGCACGACACCTCTAGCACACTCATGGATGCTGGACTCGCTGGCGGAGACGGACAAGATCACGCTGGAGTTCGCACGCTTGCTCAACATGCACCCAGTACATTCTGACGCTTCATGAACGGCAACGCGCAGGACTCGCTGGCGGAGGCGGACAAGATCACGCTGGAGACGGCGCGCTTCCTGAAGGACGACTTCCTGCAGCAGAACAGCTTCACGCCATACGACAAGTACTGTGAGTCCCTTGCAGCTGCTGCTGCTGCTCTTTCCTGTGCATATCCTGGCGACGCTGCCTGGAACACTACAAAGCCTGCCTGGAGTGCCTGCGCAAGCTGAAACCCATTCTTCTCGACACATGCTGTGCCTCCCTCGGCGAGCGCAGGAACGCCCTGCCGCATGCTGTCGCCATGCCTGCACACCCCCTAGACGGAGTAGGGGTGGTGCACTTGTACTTATCATGCGACGGCCCAGTGACTGCCCACTGGCAGCTGGCGAACACAGCCTTCACCTTGAGGTCTGTGGCTGCGCAGGCCCCTTCTACAAATCTGTGGCCATGCTGAAGAACATCGTCACCTTCCACGAGCTGGCCAACCAGGTGCGCTGCAGCAGCGCATGGTTCCATGCTTCATCCGGGGCCCTGATGATGTGTCTGCTCTTCGATGTTCCCTGCATGTACTCATCGGCAAGTGCATCGCCAGGCATCCCGTGGTCGTGCAGCAGCGCGCACACAGCGATTGCTGCTGCAGCCACGATGTCGAACGACATGCAGGGAGCGCATTCACGCTTTCATCGAAGAAGCCTGTCCCTCCCCAAACCACCGACAGGTGCAAAACATCAGGCGCCATGTTGATGGTTGACATCCTGGTGGATGCGCAGGCCGTGGAGCGGACGGCGGGCGCGGGCCCCGACCACCGGATCACGTACAACGCGATCAAGGCGCGGCTGTCGGACCTCATGTACAAGGTCACGGCGCAGAAGTTCGAGGACCCGGCGGACGGCGAGGAGGCAGTCAGCAAGAAGCTGTCCGATCTCAACGACCAGATCAAGGAGGCCTTCCGGACGCTGGAGGAGGACTACCGGTGATGAAGCAGCCCTGCCGGGCCAGGGAGGGGAGGCAGCATCCAGAGGGGGGCTTGCAGAGCTGCCAGATGCATTCTAGTGGCATATACCTAGCTCGGCGCTGGCTCCCCATGCGGCGCCTGTCCAAACTCGTGCCGCGCGACGCATTGACACACCACAGGCTCATGCGGATCTTTAGTTGCTGGACCCAGCCAACGCTCTGACTGCAATTGTATGTTCGGTCGGTCTGGACACTGATGGTCTGCCTGTGTACAAGCTCTACCTACTCTGTAACATGCAATGTGATGGCATGCATTCAGAGACGCGTGACGGAACCGCCGCCATCTCGGCCTCTGTATTAAAGAGCTCTGCCGGTTTGCCTTCCATTCGTTGTGTCGTCACACGGACTGCCTGCAATGGGAGTCAATGCTCAATCACCCCGGATTGTCGACTGGAGGATCGATCACTCACGATCTCTAGTACTGCGAACTGTACTCGATGATCAACCTGGTGTATCATGATGGGCTGATCAGCTACTGACTGCGGGCAACCTCTGCGCCTGCGGCTACGTTCAGATGGTATGGGGCGCCATTCCATTGTCCATTCCCTCAGTCCGTGCCGTGTACGCCTGCTAGCGAAGTTTCTCTGCTTCTAAAACAGAAACGTTTTACGAGTACCCGCACCCGTAGTATTTTGGACTTCGCGGACGAAGAGCCAGATTCAGACGGCAGCTCCACCACGCTTGGATGTCTCAGACGGCGCACAGCCGCTCAAGCAAGCCTCTTCGCTTGATGTGGTGGTTGCAGCTGGCTGTCTGACCTGCTTCATGGATTGTCCGGCAGGAGTCCGATGCTCTCCGCTGCGTCTATCGAATTCTCCACTAGCTCCCGTACCGTCGTGTACAGGCACTTGCCAGGCTGCACATAGAAAGGACGGGGCGCAACTGTCGCGTCAAGGCCATTGCCGCTGCCGCTGAAATTGTAAATCCGCGCCGGAGATGTGTGAATGCATATCCAGCTGTTGCTTTACACCTTCGACTACCTGCAAACCTGACAAAACCGCGCCGGACGCTGCCTACATCCGGTGGAACGCGCAAGCGATGCTCCCTACATCCAATTAGTTGCTCAGGCTGCGACAGGCAGCTGCAAGCGGCTGCAATGAAACACCTCAAAAGCTGTGGATCAGAGCTGCAAGCAGGCGAGACGTTCGATCGAACGAAAGTGCAGATCAATCTTGAATTTGACTTGCCAGCCGATTCGAATTGCAGTGCACGGCGGTTGCTGTGCCGGTCTGTCGCCAAGTCTCAATCTGAACCGATTGATTGAAGTGTAAGCTCCATTTGAAGATAGTAAAACTGGGTGTAACAGCCGCTTCCTTAGCAATGGCGAGCTGACGAGGCATGATGTGGCTGTACGGGCCCAGCTCCCTCCGCCTGCCAGCTCGCGCACAACACGACTCTAAACATTTGTCGCAGTCCATGAGACTGCTGTGTAATAACTCTGTGTCTCCAACGCGTTTCAGCAGCTACATTGAAGTGGGACTGCCCATTCAACGTCACCCGAGTTGCTGTACGCAAACGCCTTTCATATGGCGAAGTGCTTCTGGTCAGAACCAACCACATAAGACAGCATACATGTAGGCATTCCGGAAAATGTGCCGGTGCGGATCATGTCTTGTTTTCTTCTGCACGGTGCTGCTGCTGTGGTGTTTCTTTCTCGCGTCAGCTGAAGGCCTGGACCAGTAGCTCCTGGCAGCTCATGCTTATGCGCCAGGCAGAGCTGATCCAGTGCAGCCTGTCCACCCCAGCGGAGCGGTCTCCACACAGCCAGCTCAGAGTGCGCGAGTCGCAGCAGTGCTTGCACCAGGACTCACCACAGCAGTCAGCCACGCCGCGGCAGGATCCTGTGATGTCTGCCCGGTTCAGAAGTTCCACGAGCTCATCGCCGCAGCGTCAGAGATGCAGAGCCAGCAAAACGGCAGCGCAAGCCTCGACGCAGAGGACCGGCCGCCGCTGCTCGGCGGCGTCTGCGCCGAGCCATACGCCACGGCAGCCGAGGCGGCCGCGGCGGTGCAGCTCGCGGAGTAGGCGGCATCCGCCGCAGCACGGGCAGCCGAGGAGGCGGCCGCGGCGGCAGTGAAGCCGGCGGAGGACATAAACGAGGACGTCGGGGACGATTGGCACAACTCTGCATCGGCCAAGGAAGGTGCCAAGGTGCTGGCGGCCAACAACGAGGCCAAGCACGCGTCCAAAGTGCTGGACAACAGCGGCGACACCTTCATGCGCTCCGACTGCAAGCACGACAGAGGGCTGCAGCTGGCCGCAAATCTCCCCTGCGGGGTTTTAGAGTTTAGGGTCTAGGGCTTAGTGAAACCCAAACCCTAAACCCTAGAGGCGGGCTAATCGACAGCTTATTCATGGCTAGTTGTTGGCTAATTTCCGGTCCGGAGTTGTTGGCTGCTTTCCGGTCCAGCAATCTAGATAATTTCCGATCAGAGGGTTGCTCCGGTGGACTTTGCAACGGCCGGATCGTTTGGAATGCCGCAGGCAGTCGCGCTTCTCTAGCGGGCGCCTTGCCACGAATTACAATCGTGCGATGCTATCGCATGGTGACGACAGCGATCGCCGCAACCCGGTATTGTTGCTGTGGCAAGATCCGCGATCTGACGTCGCAAAGTTCCGGAAGTGTTTCACCGGAACGAGGCTATCCTCGTTATAGCGCTCAACCCCCGACTTCGCAGCACACATGATTTTGTGTCGCGCGCAGCGCAAGCACGACAGGGCAGCCAGCAAGCGGCCGTCGCGTTAGGTCACCTATAGCTCCTTAGTGTGCCTATGCCTGATTGGCAGTTCCCATTACCAGTTAGGGGCGCTGAATGTGTTTCCTTTCTAGTGACTTGAAGGCGAGCCTAGAATATAGACGGGAAGTTGCTTTCATATTCCTGGTTGCAGGAAAAAGCTGAAAACGATTTCGACTAGCTCGTCTAGGTCCAGTTTTGCCAAGTATGTGCCCATGATTCTGGTGACGAGGTGTCTGCCAATGTTCGGCGGGTCGTGCAGCGGAAAGGCCATTTCCGGCGTGACGAGATTCGGAAATGGCGTCAATGGCGGCGTCTGCAGGACAAACGCAGAACATGTCAAGTCAGGTTCGGGCCAGTATCATCTGCTGAGACACCAGCACGCTGCAGGCACCACAACCAAACATCAACCGCTCCATCCGCTCCATTCCATGTTGCTGCAGCAGTTTTGCATGTTCACATGCATGCATCTCACCTTGTGCACCGCCATCCCTTTGGCCTGCCATCTCTTAGTGATTGTGGCGACATCCAGAATGTGATCCAAAGACGCCGGTGCCCATGACACCTGATTGTCTTTTGGTACTGTGCTGAAGTACAGCCCAAACGAATCCCGCTTGGCCGCAGGCGGCAGCACGATCTCTGCGCCGAGCGCCGCCGCAAGGGCAAATGCGTTTATATGGCAGTAGTGCTGGTTGATGAGACCGGTGCCCGCGGTGTAGCGGATGATTATTCGCTGGCGCCGATACAGGCGCCCCTCACGCGAGCCGTAGCGTCGGTAGTGCTGCTCAGCCTGCTCCTGGGTGCCGATGCCAGCGGCCACGAGCTCTGGATGGTACTGAAGGTAGGCGTGCCAGTCAAACGTCTGAGGCAGCTGTGCCTCCGGTGTAAGGGGCGGGCCGTTGGGCGAGTACGTCTCTGGCTGGTTCGTCGCTGCATCGGCAGTTAGCTGCTCAAGCCGTCTGGGGCTGCGGAGCACCCGTATTGGCGCTCGTGTTGTGACCAACCCAAACGGGGGCAGGATGGCTGTCTCCCTGTAGTTCACGCGGTTGGCGTTGCCGGAGGCCCCTGGGCGATGGTCGCACATGACAGTGAGCCGCACATCGACATGGCCGCACTGTGACAGTCAGCAGCAGTGTGCGGAAGGCCCACAGCATTGATAGATCGACTAGATGAGCTTCAGTGTTCTGCCAGATGTCTGCAAACATGTAATGCATCGTCGACTCGCCTGACGCTGCGCTCGTAGAGGTATTTGCCTGGTGGACGGTCACAAAGCACAGTAGGCGCCGTTTCTTTCAGCGTCGTCCGGCCACGCTTCCATCACCATCACGTCCACCGTGACCTGCGTGCTCGCCGGAGCACTCAGCACATGCCACAAGCTGCCCCATGGTGAAAGAACATTGAGCATTCTAGAAGGGGCGGTGCGCAGGCTGGGTGGAATGCACTCATGGAGGCGCACCTCTGAAAAGTCCATCGTCTTGAGGACCTCCAGCTCGCCTCCCTCCACGTCCAGGGACCAAAAGTTGATGTGACGGACGCCCAGCTCCTTCAGAATCTCACTGCAGGTTCGGAGTGTGCAAAGGATCAGAGATGTGTTGCCTTTGAACGTCGGGCGCGCAAACTGACTCCTGCACTATGCTGAAACTTGGCAGCAGCGCAGTGCTCGTCAGGACAGCACGCTGTCAAGCGGAAGCAGCGTGGCCGCGAATGAACGAACGTGCCAGATTGTCACCTGAGCGGCATGCAAGCGACCGTCGGCACCGTCGTTATGTCGACGCCCTTGTGATAGGTCTCCCGAAATGCCGGAGTCATGAACTCCCACACACCGCCGACTGCGGGGCGATCCACGTAATGAACCTCCGTTCTCTGTGAGCAGATCACTGCTTGCACGCGGACGGCCTTTGGCCGGTTGGCGGTGACTTGCTGGAAGTATGTGGGACTCGGCTCGATGAGTACGCCCTGTCATATGAAGAACATGAATGAATTCCATAAAAGGACGTGCAGGCCCCGGCTTTGGGGCCGAACCGACAAGTGTTGCGGTGGTGGACAGCCATGACAGCGTGCTGGTATGCGACTGGAGTCCAGAGAACACAGGAAGGGCTTGGGGCCACCAAAAACGGTCATCTGAGTACATGCTGAGCGGCAGCGCACCGTCCAGTTGAGGAAATGTTCATATAGGAACGTGTTCGAGAATGTGTACCTGCACTGCATAAGTCTATGTCAATGCCAGAAGGAGTTCGAGTCCGGCTTGACTGCCATCGTGCAGGCGGCGGCTCCCTGTGGCCGCATAGGGAGCAGGGTGCACGCCGCAACTGGTGCCCGCGTGTCTGCTCAGGCAGTTTGTGGGGCGCACCCATTGAAAGCACCCAGCTCCAGGAACACACCGCCAGTCACACCCCAGAAGAAGTGCTCGTAGGCGTACACGTCCTCGCCTGCACAGCGTGGAGCGTCACTCGGCCTGGTCGCAGGTCATGCTCTTCAGTGCCGCGTTCGCTGCACATCCAGCGCATTGACTGCGTTTCGCGACGGGACTTGCTCACAGCAAATTCCTCCGCATGCCAAGACAAGCCATGCGGAGGCTCACGATTCTGGCCGAAGGCGTCCTTATGTGGTGGATGGCCAGGCCATGTTTTATTGCTGTCGTCAAAGCCGGCGATAACAGGTTTCATGTCCACGCCTTACACGCCGCTCTGAGGCGCCACAAATGCTCCAGAATGACAAAGAAGCATATCCTAGATGGGTTTGTTCCCTCTGCCGCGCCATTGCACGCTTCTAGGAGGCAATACATGGTGTTGGGTGCCAATCCATGGCAAAGACCACCTGGAAATCTGCAACTAGTAAATGACCTCGCATGGGGGAAAAAACTCCGTGGAAAGTGATTAGCAAGCTGAGAGGAGCTCACTTTCGAGGAGTTTTTTACGAGAGAGAGAGATAGATGTTACACCATGTCGCAAGCCCTGAAGGGCTAAAAGGGTGCCAGCGACGGGGTTGGAACCCCTCACTGCTAAGCTAAGCATTCTGAATGACACTGTCGAAACAAGCAACGATAAAATCCATCACAGCAGCCTGATCTGTCTGGTTAACGAACTCGCGCATGGACTGGCCGTCCCAGAACAAGTCCGAATGGTAGTCGCGAATGTGCTG
>JAABUL010004521.1_pt1 | contig 18470 bp, 21 predicted proteins | sample 5559151 | NCBI WGS metagenome assembly JAABUL01 (sample SAMN10711876, study PRJNA513368) | rock metagenome | isolation source: Antarctica rocks | place: Antarctica: Victoria Land, Pudding Butte sud | reverse complement strand
GCGCTGAGTTTAGAAACTAGCTGACTTCAACTTCAAGATAATGTATCGATCTGACAAACAGAACATTAAGATCGATGCATTAACTCGTCGAGCTGACTTCATGCCTAGAGATCTCGACGATGAACGCATTCAATATTAAAGAACTACTATTCTGACATCAAATCAAATGAAGATCGCTGATCTAGAGAAGAATAATGATCAATCAATCTATAAACAGATTCTTGAAACTAATGAGATCGACAAGAATTGTACGCTACTTCGCGAAGCAATAGCAAGAGACAAAGCACAATGCAAAGACATCAAGCTGAAGAATTGTCGAGTTCAGAATGAAATCTTATACAAAGACAGTCAGCTATGAGTTTCGTTCAATGAACTTCTGCAACTGAATCTGATTTGTGAGATGCACGATCAATTCTCAATAGATCACTTTGATATTCTTAGAACAATGAAGATCATCAAACGAAACTACTATTGATCATCTATGCGAAAAACGATAGATCGATATATTCGAAACTGCTATGTATGTCAACGTTCAAAGACATCAAGAAATAAATCAAACGACTTGCTTCAATCTCTATCTATATCTGAACAGCGATGACAGAACATAGTCATGAACTTCATTATTGATCTATCTGATTCGTACGACTACAACGCTATTCTGACTGTCATCTGCAGATTGTTGAAAGAAAGACATTATATCTCTTGCATCACTGATGATGAAGATACTACAGTTGAAAAGACAGCTGAAATGTTGCTTCAATGAGTATATTGAACTCACGATTTATCAAGCTTCATTGTATTCGATTGAGATTCTCAGTTCATCTTCATTCTCTGAAAGTTTCTTTGCAAACGACTGAGCATTTCTCTTCGATTGTTCATCGTCTATCACTCTCAGATCGACGATCAAAGCGAAAGAGTCAATCAGAATGTCAAGCGATATCTTCGTTCTTTCTGTTCATATATGCAGAACGACTGATCTAAGTGATTATTCATGATCGAGTTTGTCAACAATAACATCTTGTTCTCAGTCATCTTCTTGATTCTCTTCTTCATGAACAAGAACTTTCATTCTCATATGAGCTTCGACTCTGACATCATCGAGTATGAAAGCACTCGCGAACGACTGCAGATCGCTTGAGTCGAAGATATATTCAATCACATGAATAAGACACTGATCTTCGCTCGTGAAGCTCTGATCAAAACACAGAAACAAATGATGAATCAAGCTAATAAGCATAGAAAGAAGATCAATTACAAGATCGAATCAAAGATGTTTCTGAATGAACGAAACATCATTACAGCGAGATCTTTCAAAAAATTGAATGACAAGATGCTCGACTCATTTCAGATCACTGAGTCTGTTGACTCATTCTATAAGTTGAAACTATCAGAAACTATGCATATACACGACGTATTTCATTCAGAGCTTCTTCATTCTGTCGTTGATGACTCTCTGTTTGATCAAAAGAATGAATCTTCGAGATCAATAGTGATAAACGATGAAGACGAATGAAAAATCGATGATATACTGAACTTTCGACGCTATAGAAGACGGCTTCAATATTGAGTCAAATGAAAGAACTATGACAACGATCTCAACTGATATAACGCTGACGACGACGAATTTATGAACGCTCAAGAGATGATTGACGACTTTCATATCAAATATTCAAGAAAAGCGCACTAAGAAACAACATTCATGCAAACATGAATAGTCAAGAGAAAAAAGTAATGTCACGATTCTAGTCTTCGCCTATTCTTCAACTAGTCTTCGTCTGATTTCATTCTAATCGAGTCTAGCGAAAATCTGATCTAGAGATGATGTCATTGAGTCTCTGCATCATATGTGTAAGACGTCAATTCAATTGAGCCTAGCACAGAGCTGAGAAACACACATATAAGAACTCGATTCTTTTCTGTAGATACTTTTCTTTCTTAGCATTTATCTATTAGTTAAATGACATCTCTATGACTCGCTCTAGATCAATCTTTAACAAATGCATTTGAGCTTGTTCTTGATCTCTTGAATGACTCGCTGATCATTATTCAAATGAATCAGATAGAAATGAATTTCTTTTAAAGAATCAGATTGAACTAGTTGATCTACTCAAATGAATCAAAGACGAGAGTTGATTTTATCTTTCAGATCAATGATCAGTTGCTTTTAATGATAGTCTAGATAGAAAGATAGACGTTGAAACTGAGTATAAAATTCATTGAATTTCTTGAATTCTTGAATTAAGTTGTAGTATTCTTTACGAAAGTTGACTTTCTTATTTGAATCATTGAACAACTGAGTTAACTCTTTCAAAAGATTTTCGACGATTTTATAAAGATTGACACAGTCACGTTCACGTTTAGCTTGAGTGATCTTAGTTGTATCATTGAATAATCTAGAATGTATATAGTTCAATTTAACTCATTCATTAGAAAAGAGATTGATGTTGATCTTTAGTTTATTCTGAATTTTTCCGTATTAATTCTTTCAAGTAGAGTTCTTTTCATCAGTAAACAGCGAAGAATCAGATATTTTTTGAGATCTAGAATGCTCAGAGTAAATGAAATCAGAAGAAGTGTTTTCTTTAGCTTGAAGTCTAGTCTTCAATTCTTTGATTTCATCTTCTTGTTGTTTATTTAACTCATAGAGTTGATCTGTTTCTTCATCAAGAGCTAGACTGCGAGTCTTTCAAATTTCGTAAAACATGAGAGATATTACTGTTTCAATGAATGATTTGTCATCTTTATGAATGAATGACGCAGCACTTGATAATTTTGATGAATCAGCATCAGAGATTTGAAAGAAGTGATTTTGAAATTCTTCAGAACACTCTTCAGTAAATGAATGACTAAACATAATGAGATTTGTTTGAAAGAGAGTTGAATGAATGATGATGCTTGACGATTGAAAAAGAAAGACGTATGAAATGATGTTTAATCTTCAACAAAAAAGATGAGATTTGTTTGTTGATTTGATTGATTCTTTAGCAAACAACGAAGATTCTTTATCGTTGAATCTATCGATCGATTTGATTCTTAAGCAATTCACGAAGATTCTTTATCGTGATTCTTGTAATTGAGTGAACTTTGCATACTTAATGAGCAGTAAGTAGTCTAGCAATTCAAACAGTCTTGTTGTTGATTTTATTTAACTCTTTAATGTTGTTCTATCTTTTGATTACATTGATCATCAAATAAACGAATTTCTTTAAACTCATTCTGTTTAAACGAGTATGTTGAATGAGTAATGAGATCAGTATCATGTGATTAATGAATTCTTAATATAATGTCAGAATCGTGTCTAAATGATACAATCAATGAAGATCAGAGTTAATAGTGCTTGATTTTTAAAGATAGTTATAACTGAATATTAAGAATACAGAAGAAGATTGATACAAAAGCTTCTATTTATGTAATGTTCAAAGACTGCGCTAGACTTGAAAGAAATGTGTTTGTGACATAAAAAGAAAATGATGTAAATGAACAAGATGTTGATGAAAGAAAAGAGTGTTTGAGAAAGAAAAAAGATGTTGAGAAAGAAAAAAGATGTTGAGTCATATCTGAGTCAAATCTGAGTCAGATCTCGATCAGATCATTGACTAGTTCTAATCATTATGCAAAGTACTTGCTAGCGTGCATTGCGAATTGATTAAAGCTTCAGTCTTGTTCAGTCTTATTGATCTTGATACGCTCGTAACATAATCTTATAAATTCATAGTGCATTATCTTTTTGCATTATCATGAAGAGTGTTCAATAGAAAGTCATGATGAAAATCATGAAGTTTTCATGATGAAGACTATTCAATCAAACTATTTACATTTATTTAATATCTTGTTGAGTTAAGTTGAGTTGTTGAGTTGAATTGTTGAGTCAAGCTTTTCAACTCAATTTGAGTTCTTGAGTTCAACTTCTCAACTTAACTCAACACTTTTTCAAAAAAATTTCAATTCAACTTGATACTTTTTGAGTCGAGTACTCGACTTGATGCAATCAGTTTATCATGTGTGAATGCAAGCTCATTTGCATATCTCATATTATCAAAATTTATCAATCTAGTTATTGTTTTATCAGTCTTAATCATTAACTGACTAAAGAAGATTTGAATTCATCTTGATAAAAACAATGATTTATTATGTTAATAAATTCATCATACATATTGTGATGCAAAAATGAACGCGCTAGTCATCAGATTGACATAAACAGATAGAGATTTTTTAATAAAACAAGAGTAAGCTAGTTTTAGTTTCATATGTGTGATCACAATAAACATGTACAAGAATCACGTTGCAGCATTGATGAGAAATTGATATTAATTTGAAAGAACAACTTTTAGATCAAAACAATTACAGTCAATATGATAGCTTTGAAATATAAAATGAGATCGACTGATTGCAGATGAGATGCATAGAAAAATGATTTAAACATTCAAAATCATCAATTTATTTAAGAATATGAATGAAAAATCTTGTAAGTGATTTGTTACAAATACACTCTTCAAACAATCTTTTATACAAATGATGACATGAATGAACATGTTGATGACAGACTCAATGATGAATCAACATGAATTAAGATGAAAAGAAAAAGAAGTTCATTGAATTAATTTGATATACTGTACATATCAAAATTTGAAAGAGATGAACAAAATATATATGAAAATCATTAATTTTCAAGAGAAAAATCATTAAATCATTAAGAAGTACATCAAAAAGTTAGAGATTATGTGTGATATACTATGATTATGACGTGATATCAATTTATTGAAGTTTTTCAACTCTTTTCTTATAGATGTAAAATTGAATAAACATTGATTTTTTTTAAAAACAATCACAACGCGCACAAAATGAACTTTTGAACAGAGCATTATAAACGAGAGAGAAAAGATTAAGTAGATGAATAGACAATGATGAATTGCATGAGCAGCAGTAATGCTGATTCAATGATGATTGCGAGCAGCGTTGACTTGTCACAGAGAGACAGCGACGCAAAATCTAAACACTCACGCAATGATGAGACGAAAGTTATCAGCATCATCAATTTACTAACACAGACATCGATGTTAGAGAAAGAGAAGAGCAAAGATCATTCATGAAAAGAAGTGATCTTAAAGCTGATTCAATGTTTTCAAAATGTCTCAGAAAGAAAGATTGAAAGTCAAGACACATTCATCATGAAGAATGTACAGAAGTTGAAGACATTCATTCAACTTCTTAATAAACAACTACAAACATAAGAAAATATGCATTTCACATTCAAAACATCATCATGAGTCAATGTAGTAAAAGAAGAAGCAACAACTAAAAAGCAGCAATTCAGAAATGATCTGTCATTGCTTCGCAAGAAACGCAAGATTCTAGTGAAAATAGAAAAGAGAAAAAAGATGAAAGAGATACAAAAGAGATCAATTGATCAGATTTTTCAAGAAATTGCAAACATGTCGATGATGCAACGAAATCTAATAGTGTTGCTTTGCAAGCTTGAAAGCAAAGACATTGCACTTCATGCAATGAGCTTGAAAGTTCGAGCAGTTCTAGAAAAGACTCAGACATGAGTGAAGAAAATTGCAAGCTCAGCGCACGTAGTGCATAGAAGCTTCGCGATACTAGCACATGATGTACACATTACACTGAACACAAGCAATCAGAAGATGATCATCAAAAAATTGATAAAGAACAACGCAAGACTTCATAAAAATCTAGAGATGCTGAGAATAGCTTGACTCAAGAAGATAGTTGAAAGTGAAAAGATTCACTCATCACTCATTGTAGAGATCATGATCAAAATGATGATGAATTGACTACTAAATGTAAACATGCTGAACTCATATCAAGAATGCTCATGCAAATTGTTTGAAAAGAACTGTTGTATCACACAGTGTTATAAATGCTTTGATTTTGATCATATGACTAGATTCTGCAAAAATGAAAAGTGTTGCTTCAAATGTGCAGATAAACATCACATTGAAAGATGCGTTGTGTCAATGAATAGAAAATGATGCGTGAACTGCAACGATAGTCACGAACTCTGAAGATGCTCATGTCTCAAGTGAAAACTACAGATAAAGCAATCAGAAGAAATCTTTTGAAACAGATTGATCAAATACTCTGAAGTGTTGAAAGACAATTGCTCATTCTCTTCTTTCTCTTTGAACTTCTTGAATTCAATGAATCTTGCAAGTTCAACAAACTCATCGAGTTCAATGAACATCTTGACAATGACAAGCAGTTGAAACATTGATGAGTCAACATGACAAGTGATGAAAGTTAAGAAGAGATGAGTTGATCACTCTTCATGCATGATTAGTAACTCAGAAGACATGATGTCTGAACAGACACAGAAACATTAAATCAGAAAATGTGAAAGACTCTTGATGATTAAAAGCATACAAAAAGCTGTCTTTGCACAAAGTCAACAACAGTTACAGATAACTTTATGATGAATCAAATCTTTCTGCGAATTCTACAGTATAACATCAGAAAGTTATTAAAAATTCAAAAATCATTTCTGATAAACAAAGAAGTTTGTAAATTTGACATAATGATCATTCAGAAACAAGATTGCAACATTAACACTTTGCAGACATTTAGCTCAACTTACAACTTCTTTCATTTAGTGAGAAACTCATCATTTCAAGCAAGAACATGCATTTATGTCAACAAGTGTTTAAAACTCAATTAATGAATGATGAAAATCATTGAATTGAACATCTGCTCAATCAAGTTACAAACTAGCAACTTGAAAGATGAGATACAGACGTTACAACTTATAAACATTTACAATTCGTGCTCGCTGTCTATCATCTTCACAAAAGAATCATCTACTATTTCTCATCTGAATGAACTAATCAAAGATGACTGCAAACAGCTAATTGTAGAAGATTTCAATCTGCATCACTTACACTGAGAAGACAGAAGATGCTTTACTCATTACACAGCAATGAATGTTCTACTAGACATCATTATGAACGCAAGATTAGAACTACTGCTTGAATCAGACACAATTACTAAAAAGACTCACAATCAGCTCACAACAATAAATCTAGCGTTTGACAGCGAGAAAATTCAATTCATGATATACAAATGCAAGATGAGAATTGATTTACATCAGAAATCTGATCATTTTTTGATTGTCACGAAGTTGTGTCTACGCACATTCTTCGTGCAGCTCACGACTCATTGATTATGAAAGAAAATAAACACAGAAGCACTAAACACTCATTTAAGAATACATCTTCTTGTTGATTATTTTCTCAATGACAAGACAGCGATAGATGACAGAGTAGCTGAGATCACTCATGTGTTACAAGAAATCATCAAGAAGTCTATTTCTTAAGCAAAGTTGTTGATTCAAGCATGAGACTTTTGAAATCAGATCTGCTCAAAAGTCGTGATGAAATTGCAATGACTATGAATCATATGAAAATCGCAAAATACTTTAAAGACATGAAATGACTATTTGAGATACAACGATCACAAAAACAAGATCATTAAAGAAACAAAACATTCACATTTTAAATCACAGATGCATAAGCTGAGCAATGCATTGAAATTGATTTGATGCTTTGCAAAATGAATCAGAATCGAAAGTCAGTTACTCAAGAAACTTTCGCAGTTTTCGTCACTAAAGAGCAATAATTTTGATCACATAGCAGACTCATTTGAAGAAAAAACAGAGATGCTACAAAAGAAGTTCTTTTCGTCATTGTTTCAAGCAAACATCAGTGACATTTCAAGATCATTTATATTGCTGACAATGTCGTTTGATTCAGTCTTATCACAAGATGAGATGAGACAGATGATTCAACAAGTAAAAGTTGACAAAGCATCAGACGCATTCAAAATTTCAAATAAAGCGCTTCAAGCAAGTTTAACAGAACTGACTTTGATACTAATCAGTCTGTTCAACGCATGTGTAATTCACAAATATCATTCGAAGCAGTTCAAAAAAGCTCAAACAATAGTACTGTGCAAATCAAAAAAGAGCAACTACATTGACTTGAAGATGTATTGATTCATTGCTCTGCTAAACATCATGAATAAGATACTAGAATCAATCATGATCAAAAGATTAAATAACATTACTGAGACTCATCACATGCTTTCAAACGCTCAAATAAGAGTGAGATGCAAGCAATTCATGATCTCAGCGCTGAATCTACTAGTAAATCAAGTACACGCAGTATGAGACTGTAAAATCAAGTACGTAATCTTCATGCTTAGCTTAAATGTTGCTGAAACATTCAATCATGTCTTACATACTAAACTTCTGCATACTTTGAGAATAAAAAGAACATTGAACTACATAATCAAATGAACTCGCAGCTTTCTGAAAGACAGAGAGTCATCGCTGATGTTCAACAAATAAATCAGCGTGATGCAATGAATAAATGCTGACATATTGCACAAATTTCTCATATCATCGATTCTCTTTCTATTTTTTAACGCAAGCTTAATCGAAAAATGCGAAGCTTTAGAAATCAAAATCAAAGTGCTTGACTTTGTAAATGACATCAATATTCTGATCTATGACAAAATCACAGAATCAATTTGCAAATCACTGAGTTGAGCACATGATGTCTATGCGAAGTGAGTTTGAACTTATGATGCTACGTTCGCTTCAGAGAAATATGAACTCACTCACTTCACTTGTAAGTCAAAAAGATTCGACATGACAGTCAGTCTACACATAGAAAACTCAATAATAAAGTTGAAATCAGATGTATGAGTTCTTAAAGTGCAACTGAATACGAAACTACAATGAAATTTGCATCTTCGTCAAATAAAAGCAGATCACGTCATCAAGATGTTGATGCTTAGTCAACTTGAAATCTTCATCTGAGAGACTACATTTGCAAAAGCAAGACAGATATACTCTGCAATGATAAGATTGAAAATGACGTTTGAAGCATCAGTATGACATTAACGCAATAAAGAAGAGAAATTGTCGAGTATAAAACAAAGACTAGAAACTCTTCAGAATCAAGCGCTGCATCATGTGATCAACGTCTTCAGAAAAGTGAACATTGAAACGCTGAAAGTCAAAACATATACATTCTCACTACATGTTCATCTGAATAAGCTTCAGAATCAAGTCACACTATGCAGTTAAATTGACAACAGAACACAGAAGACTTAATGAGCATGCAAGATCATACATGCTCATTTGATAAAAACTAATAGACTCATTTCTTGCTTTTCAATCTTCAAAAAATGACGTTTCTGAACGCTTTAATTCGCGAAGAAGCAAAGATATAGTTTAGACGTGAATGACTTGATTTCTTAATGACGATTCAAATGAGCAAATGTGCAATTGCACAGTTTCACAAAAGTCAATGAAATCTTCGATGAGAAAACTACAAAAAACGCATCGCAGACATTAATGCATCTCTCGCTCAAAGATCTCATCTATTCAAGAAGTCAGTAAAGATGCGTGATGATTTTCAGAAAATCAAAAACACTCTTGCAACTTACATCAGAATTAAACGCATAGAGTTGAAGATTTATCTGCATTCAAGAAACGTGTCAAGCGTGAATAGCTTTTGATGCAACTGCGAATGAAGTCATCAGACAGTTAAGCATATTCTGATGCATTGCTTGAATTGAATGCATCTTCGATTGAACATGCTATGAGACGTCGACTTCACGAACTATCGAGTCATCGTCTCAATCATGAAGAATCTCAAGACAACAGCAAGAATGATAATGAAAACAAAGCTGCTGAAGCAGTTTAGAATGACAAGAATACTCATTCTCTAACGTGCAATCATCGCGAACAAATTTGATACATAGTCTCATTTTTATCGTCTCGACTGCATGTAGCAGTCGTATAAATAGTGAGCGATTTTCTATCTCAGAGAGTTTTGTTCACTCAACACACATAGCATAGAGTTTCTCATAAGTTGATCTAATCAATGTCACAAAAATGTATGAATTTATTATTATTATTATTATTATTATTGAATAAACATTAAGATGTCAATTGTAAACTTTCATTAATGTTCAATAAACTTGTCAATTTCTTAGTAATGACAATCATTGAACAACTTTAAAAGAATAAAAATAGAAAAGCATAAAAGTGAAAAGCATAAAAGTGCATTGAAAATTAATTTTAAATCAATATCAACAACTGAATGATGAAAGTTCATTGACTTAAAGTACTTAGCATATTTTTGCATCTTGAACAACTTTCAGAGACACAGTTACTTATGTTTTCTGAAGAAGAAGATTGAGAAAAGAAATATGTTTACTTTGAAACAGATTATCTTTACGACTTAAAGAAAGTTGAGTCTCTTTATGAGAAGCACATTCTCAAAATTATCTTCAAGATGAACTGTATCAAGATTAAAGTAATCAACAAGCTCATTAATCATGTCTGAAACAAGAACAAGAAAACTGTATTCTGTATTATGAGTTTTATGAATGCACTTATTCTTTATTGAGTAAGTGACAAAGTCTTTACTTTCTATTAATGTCATTCTTGAAAGTTATCACATGCATAGCAAGAAAAAACATGTTTAACATGATTATTAATATTTAATTATGTAATACTTTCAATTTGTTCTTAAAGTTTTAATGACTTTGATAACTTCAAAATTGTTCAAATCTAAAGTGATGAACATAGTTTGATTGTTTCAAGAAAACTTGAAAAAACTGCAGAAGTATTCAAATGAAAAGTCATCATGCTTTATCATTGATATTATCAAATTAATCAATGTTGATTACAATTTATACAGAGTCAAAAGACTAGTTCAGATCAACTTAAAATGAATGAAGAAAGATTAAATACAGATTAAGAAGAGAGTTAATCATTTTAAACAACATGAAAAGACTATCACTTATGACTTATGCTGCATAGATTTGCAGATCAAGATGCTGATATACAACAGACAAAATCATCAAGCGCATTTAATGAACATGACATTGAAACTTAAAACATTTCAAGTTAAAGAATTAATCAGAAATATTGAAGACAATGATAATGATAAAAATGATCACATTGAACTCAGTGACAGAGTGAAAAACAATGACTGTGCATAGATCACATCGCTTCATACATGTGCATCAAGAAAGCATGATGTATTACTAGTTTATCAGTCTGTATTATAAATAGTTGTACTCATTCTTTCTTCTTTGACATTTATTGATATATTCATCAAAACTTATCGAGATCATGAAAAAATTTATATAATCAACATTAAGCTCTGTAATTCTTAATAATGTTGCAAATATTACTTCAATGATTCAACAAATCTTCAACGACATAAACAATACTGCTCAAGCATAATCACAGATTTTCATTTTCGTTCTTTCAAATAGATTTATTCAAATAGCTCATTAAGAAAATCTTGATTACTCAATCAACATTATGTTTGAATGTGTGCAGATCAACAATGATTCAAAGAAGCAAACGTAATATCATTTCATAAATTAACAACAATGTTCATTTATATTGATCTTAACTACAATCATTTTGCATTTATGAAATGCAGCAAAGTTTAAAAAACTTTACTCATTAAAGTAATGAAAGTGTTTGTCAAACATCAGCAATCTTACAATTCAAAATCATGCTTCTATTACATCATTAATATCAATCATGAAAAGAGATAAATGAAAGACTATAAGTAAGAAAAGTGTACTTTTTTCAAAAATCATGAGTTTCGAAGTTCAAGTTATTTACATGAAAATGTGCATTCAAAAAGTCTTTTCATACTTATCAGATATTTACACATTGCAGATGATGTAAATGTGAATACAATTAATGAAGATTTAAAATATAAAAATATAAAAATGTTTTTTCAGAAAAAAGAAGAAGTGTTGTCAATGCAGTAAAAAATGTATGATACTTTATTTATATCATATAATAATAATAATAAATTCATACATTCTTGTGACATCAATTAAATTGATTCATGAAAGACTTTATGCTATTTGTATCGAGTGAACAAAACTCTCTGAGATAGAAAATCACTCACAGTTTATACAACTGCTTCACGCAGTTGAAACAGTGAGTTTTAAAACTATGTATCAAATTTGTTTACGTTGATTGCATGTTAAAAAATGAGTGTTCTAGTTACTTTAAATTGCTTCAAGAGCTTCATTTTCATCATCATCTTCATCACTGCTCTGAGACTCTTCATGATGATGATGATTATTCAATAGTTTAAAAAGTCAGCATCTTGTAGCATTTTTGATCGCAAATGCAATCAGTTTAAGCAATGCATGAATACATGCTTCGTCATCTGATGACTTTATTCACAGTTGCATTGCAAGCTATTTATGTCTGAAATGTTTCTAAAGTGCAGATAAGCATTCAAATCTATGCGTTTAATTTTGATGTACATTGCAAGAATGATTTCTGCTTTCTGAAGATCATTGCGCATCTTTATCATCTTATTGCTCAGATGTGATCTTTGTGCTGAGATTGTGTTGACATCTGCAACGCGTTCTCTTTACTTTTCTTATCATTGATTTCATTGATTCTTGTGATACTGCTTTATTGCAATGCTATCGCTTGTTGAAATCATTGTGAAGAAGAGAATGCATCATCTGTGTCTCATCTGTATCTTCACATCTTCTTGAATGAAAACATTCAGAAGTATTATTTTCTTGATGACGAGTAAGCGAGAAATGACGTAATTAACTTTCGTCAAATGAGTGCATATTAGTTCACATGCTTGTCTGATCTCTTGCGTTCAATTATTGATTCAACTGTATAACGTGATCTTGTTCTGTAACATGTTCAGATGAACATGTAGTGAACTCATGTATATTTTTGCTTCTAAAATTTTGATGTTTATTCTTTTGAACACTTTTGCTACGTGATGCAGAGTCTGATTCTGAAGTGTTTTTAATCTGTATTCTTTGCTCAACAGTTCATCTTTCTTGTCACGCTGATGTCAGACTGATGCTTTGAATGCAATTTCTGATCTCACTACTGCTGAGTATACTTGTCTTGCTTTTGTGAAGATAACTTCTCATGTGAAGACTTCAAGATGACTAAGTGTCAGCATTTTTGTGATATGATTCATCTTTATTTGTCGAAGATGCGCATCTCATTGCAGTTTCATGTTCAGTTGCATCTCTAGAACTCATACGTCTGATTTCGATTTGATAATTGAGCTTTCTATTTATATGCTAGTCATCATGTCAAATCTTTTCAATTTTCTAGTGAAATGCGTAAGCTCATACTTTTCTGATGCAAACGTTACATCATGAATGCAAGCTCATTTCGCGCAGATGTTGTATGCTTTGCTCAATGTTTTGCAAATTTCTTCAGTGAATCTGTCGTAAACTAGAATGTTAATATCATTTATAAAGTCAAGCACTTCAATTTTTATTCTCAGTGCTTCGCATTTTTTGATTAAACTTGCGTTGAAGAATAGAAAGAAAATTGATGAAATGAAAGATTTCTGCGATATGTTTGCGTTTATCTTGCGCATGTCGCTTATTTGTTCATCAAATATTAGCGATGTCTTTCAATCTTCTAGAAAGCTGCATGTTCATTCAATTATGTAGCTTGACATTCTTTTTATCTTCAGCGTATGCAGAAGTCTGATGTGTAAGACTTGATTAAATGCTTCGACAACGTCTAGACTTAGCATGAACGCTACGTATTTAATTTCACAACTTCATACTGTGTGAACTTAATCTATCAGTAGATCTAATGTTAAGATCATGAATCGCTTGCATCTTGCTCTCATTTGAGCATTAAATAGCATGTGATGAGTCTTGACTATATCACTCAATTTTTTGATCATGATTGACTTCAGAGCTTTGCTCATGATGTTAAGCAAAGCAATAAGTCAATATGTTTTCAAATTAATATAATCACTTTTCTTTGATTTGCATAATACTATTGTTTGAGTCTTTTTAAACTGTTTTGAATGATATTTGTGTATTATGCATGCATTGAATAAACTCGTCAGTACTGAGATCAATTCTGCAAGACTTGCTTGAAGTGCTTTGTTTGAAATATCTGAAGTGTCTGATGCTTTGTCTGCTTTTACTCATTTGATTGTCTGCTTCACTTCATCTTCTGTGATGCGTGAATTGAATGAGACTGTCAGAGATATGAATGACTCTGTGATATTGTTGACATTCGCTTGAGAAGATGAAGAAAAGAACTTTCTTCGCAGTATCTCGATTTTTTTCTTGAACATCGTTATTATATAATCAATGTTGCTTCGCTTTAGTGATGAAAACTGAGAAAGTCTTTTAAATAGCTGACTTTCGATTCTAGCTCATTTTGCAAAGCGTCATATTGATTTAAGTGCTTTGCTCAGCTTATGCATTTGTGATTTAAAGTGTGCACATTTTGTTTGTTGAATGATCTTGTTTTTATGATCGTTGTGCTTCAGATATTCATTTCACGCTTTTAATGTGTCTTGCATTTTTCATATGATTTGCAGTCATCTTGATTTCATTACTACTTCAAAGCAGCTTTGATTTCAAAAGTCTCTTGCTCAATTTGATGATTTTGTCAAGAGAATAGATTTCTCAAATGTTATAGTAAAAGTTGAAATTACTATTTATCAAAAACGAATTACTTAAACTATTTAAAGACAGAACACATCATTGACATGATACTTGCGTTTCATTCTGATTGTCAAAAACAAATGAGAAGCATCATTGACGTGATGTCAATGAGTGAACAAGAAGTAATTATTGCTATCTTGTAGAAGAATTCAGTCAAGGCGAAAAATATACAGAAGAAATTACACAAACTGCGAGTATTCTATGAGTTCAACGAACGTAGAAATAACGAATTGATGCTCTGAAAAAAGATGAAAAGTTTGACAAAGATGATAGAAAAGTTGACGCGTCAACGTGTCATTGCATTAACTGTCAATCAGCGCATAAAGAATCAGCTGAAGAGATTGAAAAAGATAACAAGCAGACTTGAAAAAAGTTCATGAAGATGAAGAAGAGAAAACACGTTGATAGTTGAGCGAAGAGAATAAGCATGAAGTTGATGACATCATTTGAGAGTCATCTTGTGTTCAACGTCAACATATCATCATCAATGCAAAATCATTGTGAGAAATTTGAAGTAAAGATCTTCATCAAAGAAAAAGAAAAAGTAAAGAGAATCATGATGATAACAACAAAAAACATAGTAAGATGAGCAAAAGAAATTGATATCAACGAGATGTTGTTGACGCGCAAGAATATAAAGATGATGAAGAAATAATTAAGACTGCTGATATTTTAAATCAAGATGAAAAGCAGCAAAAGAACATTGAAGAAAAATGATTTTTGAATCAAAGAAATACCATTAAATGCATGTCTGCGCAAGATCAGTTTTGAAGTAGTGATACATGAAATTAAAATCAAAGAAATGTTTAAGAACATAGAGAAGAAAGAGATGAGAATGCTCATCAAGATCAACAAAGACATACATTCAGAAATGATGATCAAGAAGATTGAGTGACTCACAAAGAAGAGTGAGCAAAAGAAATATGTCTTGCTGATGATATATATAGTCAGCGCTGAGTTGATGAACAAGCTGATTAATAAGAGAATATGTCATGAGATTGACATAAAGATCACACAGTTCTACGACTTAAGCTGCAAAGTGCATCAATGTTTAAAGTGTCAAGAATATGATTACAAGATGTATGAATGCAAAAACAAGCAAAGATGCATTTACTGCATGCTGAATCATTGTTCAAAGCACTGTTTTCACAAACAGACTCAAAACATGTAAAAATGTGAAGTATATCAAGATATATACAGAGTTTTTGATTCTCAATGTCATAAATAACAAGCTGAAAAAGAAAGAATAAAGAGAGTCACAAAGCACAGATATTTATATCATGTTGTACAAAGACAGAAAGAACTAAAGACAGCAATATCAAAGACATTCACAGAAACATTTATCAGTCTGAAATCGCTGATGAACAACAACTTGAAGAGAAAGCAGAGATGCTCAATGAATAAAAGTTGTCTGCTCAATGCAATCATTATATCAGAAAACACTATATTGAATCATTTGATCAAGAAGTTAAGATCAAATGAATTAAAGTCAATGTCAATCATGTTGTTATCAATATCATCTTCTGTTGAAAATTTTACAAGTGAAGCAAGCGCTTTGCAGACACTCAAGAAAACATTAAACAGTCTGAAATGTGAACTTTAATGTTTCAGCAAAAAGAGCTTTGAATACTACAGTACAACGTTCACAAGTTCAGAAACAAAATGATGATAGCATTACTACATAAGAAAAAAATAAAGAACTATGACATTTTGATTCTTCAAGAATTCTGATAATTTAATAACATTTTCAAAGCATACTGCTCAACAATTGTTGACTTCACGCTGAAGAATAATGAAGATAGAATCTGTTTCTACATAAACAAGAAAATTGACAGCAACATCTGACACTCAACATGATACTTCAAAGATGTAAACACAATTATGTTATAAACATTGATAGATAATGCACAGATGATTCAAAGAGTTATACACATTTATGAAGCATACAATTCATCACTCAGAGATCATGAAATCATTCATGAAAAAGAAAATCTTTCAGACATTAAAAAGATGCTGCATATGTTGAAAGAAAGCATTCTTGTAGAAGACTTCAATCTGCATCACTTCACATGAGAAGAATCATTCTATTCAAGATAACATTTATTGTTGAATGAGTTAATTAAAATGTTTACAAACATTGATGCATCGCTAGCATTAATAAAGCACTTAATTATTATCTGAAATTCACAAGAAATTCTTTGAATTTTCACTCATTAAAAAACATCAATTCAAAACATCAATTTCTTATTTACTTTTATCTCAACAACTTCTATCTTCTCTCATCATGACATGCAACGTTAAGTCAGTTAAGTTTTGAACAACTCATCTGCTTAGAAACATTATTAATAGAAGAGTTTCACTTCTACTCATTATTGCTTCAGTTGAAGCTGAGAAAGCTATCATCACATGAAATATAAACATCAAAGAACAACTGTTTCATTGAGTCAGCAATTAACTCAACGAAGTCATTAATATGTTAAATGAACTTTGAAGTCAGTGAGACTTGACTTTACAACTCAATGAACACTGACTTTTTGTACAAGATGATCACAAAAAAAAGAGCAAAACAACTAAAAGTCACTTTTAATAAAAATGATGAGCTAGAGAAAAAGATCAGTCAGTTACAAGATAAGTGATTGAACTTCAGAGCGAAACAACGTTAAGCTGATCAATTTATGTCTCATCAAGATACTCAGTCAGCTGAGCAATGAATCAATCAGAAGAAAGCTTTTATGATCTCAGCTTCGATTCGTTGCTCTGAAGTTGAACGAAGCTCAACTTTCAAAGCTCACTCTCAATGAGAATCTTCTACTTTATCTGATAATGAAAACAAAAACAATCATCACAAGTTCATTAAGCTTTTGAATTCATTCATCTTTATTGAAACAGATGATTCTATTTGCAAGACATGAAACATCAAAATAGCTGACAAGCTTGATGTCAACATAAATCATTATTCTACTGAAAAGATTTGTATTGTTTATGTGATTTTCAGACTAGAAGATGATGCTGATCAGCAAATTTATGCAAAGCATCATGTTAATGCTTTCTTATTCTATCAATCACTATCAAAGTTACTGAAACATCTGAAAGAAATTTACAAAGATCAGAATCTGATTCAAAAGTGTCATCATGAATACATTGCTCTGAAGCAGCTCAACAAGCTTTTCAGCTCTTTCTATTCAAAATTCACTAGAATATTCAGCTTTCTGAACTATGATGATATTACTCTGATGAACAACATTCAGAATAAAATCAACAATCATCTTCAGAATGCATTGTCAGTTTGCTTCATAGAGTTTAGTTCGCTTGATAAGCTCAAGATCTTTCTTCAAGATGTGAATAACAAACAACAAGTCAATTATCAGCTACGTGATGAGTAATGAACAGTCAAATTGATAGCAGCTTCGAAAAAACGTTTTGTTTCTTCGTCAACATCAACTTCAGTCTTGATTACTAGCTATGTTCAACTCGCTACTTTTTTCATTCTTGAATCTGAATGATTTAGAATGTCAATCATCTGCTTCAACTGCAAAGTATCAAATCATCTTTCAAAGAACTGCTCTCAGCTGAAGATTAGTACTTTGACATTTCATGCATTCATTTCTCGTCTTCATGAGATCATCATGTTGAAAGAAGAGAAGAAATTATTTACAGAGAAATCAAAGAATGAGACAAAAAACTAGTGACTTTCATCAAAGACGTGATGAAAGATGTGTTAATTTCTTCAACAATGAGCAGCTCAGATGATTTCTTTGCTTTGAAATCTTTAACTATTGAATGTGTACTATCTAGCAATGAAATTAGTTATTCATTGAAGTCATTGATTGACATCGAAGCTGCTGACTATTCGTTCATTGATGAAGTGATCGCGCAGATTGTTTGTGATCAGTTGCAAATCAAGTCTTTGACTTTGATCAAAGCGAAGTCAATTCGAG
>JAABUL010004517.1_pt1 | contig 18490 bp, 8 predicted proteins | sample 5559151 | NCBI WGS metagenome assembly JAABUL01 (sample SAMN10711876, study PRJNA513368) | rock metagenome | isolation source: Antarctica rocks | place: Antarctica: Victoria Land, Pudding Butte sud | reverse complement strand
TAATTTCTACTACGATCGCTCTACTTAATTAAGACGAGTAGAATAATAACGCCTTAATACGGTTATACGTCTATAGCTATAGCCGGCTCCCTTAGGGAGCTATATTAACCGCTATAGTTACTTTAAGAAGGAGCTAAGTACTAATATTTACGTATTAAGGTAGACGCGTTAAGAACCCTATATAAAACTTACGGAGGCTCTTAGGGCTTAGTATACGATATATAACCTATTACGCGTTTTAGTAAATAGCTATCGTACTATATAATCGAATATCTCGCTATATTTAGTAGCTATCTTTTAGTAAAGAAATAGAAGAAGGGTAATAAGCCCGCCTATTCCGTTAGAGATAGTAAAGCTAAGGATATACTTTTCTTATCTCTACCTATTAGTATTTATAATCTTCTAAGTAATAATAGTACTAGACTACGAAAATATCTATAAGTTAATAAGCTTCTAACTATTATTAAACGTTTATATAACGTCGCTTTTAAACGATAGCGTAGTATTATAGATCCTATAAGGTAGTATTACGTAAGAGCTTCTTTAAAGAGTACCGGAATAGGTATTTAGGTAAGATAACTCGAATATATTAAGAATAGTTTTTAACCTTTTAGTAAGATTATAATATAAGTTAAATATAAGTATACTAAAGGTATTACTTACGTTCCTATATACTTAAGTTAACGTAAGCTACTCTATAGTACTCTCTTACTCTATTCTATAGAGTAGGTATAGAGTATAGAGTAGAAAGTATACTCTATTATCTTAGCTATAGCTATAAAGTAGAGTAGTCCTAATACTACGCTAAATCCGTATATTCTATAGTATACCCGTAATACGTAGGAACTAAGACGGAGCGAATAGGATTAGAGTTAGATATAAGTATTTCGAAGTAGTACTTAGAAATATATAATATAGTTAGTAAGGTTTTACGTTAGAAGGTATATAGAATTAGAGAGGTCGTTACTAATAATAATAGGGATTAAGTAGTAGTAACTACTTTAGCGAATCTATTTAATATTAAGAAAGCGTTATTTATAGGTAATTTAGCCTAATTAGTCGGTTTAATATTAGGCGAGGAACTCCGCTTCCTAGCTAAGAAGTAGTATAGTAGTCGTTTTAAAGCTTTAGTCGATAGCTCCGATACTACTATAGCTATTACGACTAACTAATCGTTAGTCTTTAAGGTTTAAAAGAGCTAATACGATTCTCCGTCGTAAGTATCTTATTACGAGTAGTCTCTTAAATTAAAGATAAGATAGGCTAGACTAAGTACTAACGAGATAAGAAAGCGACTATTAAATAGTATAATAGACTAAGAGGAATACTAGGCTACTAAACCGTAATAGAGAGTAGCTTAAAAGACTAAAGAGAGCTTTAAAGATATTAGAAGTAGAGAATATATAACGGGAATAGAAAACGTAACGGACGGAAGGCGTACTAGGTTTTATACTACTTTAAGCTTTAGGTATAGTTTTTCCTACTAGGTTTTCTATACCTATAACGTAAATACGGGAGTAGTACTATCTATTTAAGTTCGTATCTTTTAGCGAGAATAATCTTAAGCTATTAGTACCTCTAACTATTATTATATATATATTAGGGCCTAAAGTACCGGCGTATCTTCTCGTATCCTAAAATACTCTTAAGCCTTACGAAGGCAAAGGTATATAAACGATATAAGGCGTTAGTATACGTCGCTATACCTTAAAGACGTCCTATAGTACTTTAGACTACTCTACCTAGAGCCGGTTATAACGGTATCTAAATACTCTATAGTATATAATAAAGATCTCTATAGTACTTATCGAATTACTAAAGTTATTAAGAGTCGCGACGGCTAGGGCTAATTTTTCCTAACTAAGCGTTTAGCTAATATCCTAAGAAGCCCTAACTCGGAGGATAAAGACGCTAAAGTATAATAGGAGTAACTTATAGTAGTAATATATCCTTAGACGCCTAGATTTTATATAGAAGATAATAATAGTTAGCGTACTACGGCTAGTAAATTATAACGTTTAGAGTACTATTAGGTTCTAAGGTAGATAATACGGATTAGCGATACTATAGTCTAATACCGTACGCCTTATACGTATAGTTCTTAAGATACTCTATATTATTAATAATAATACCTATAATCTTATAGCTAGGATAGGGATAAGCTATTTCGCTACTTAGTACTAAGGTATTAAGGTAATTATCGATATACCTTCCGGCTATATATTATTAACTAAATATTCTTATATAGTCTTTAAATATAAGTCGTTTATCTCTAATATAGAAGAGACATTATAATTATTAGTATTTTATACGAATATACTTACTAGTAGTCGTTAGTAATAGCTCTTTAAACGAGTCCTTACTAAAACTATTATTATACTAGATAGATCTCCTCTTTAACTCTACTCGGTAATATAGATATTAAAGGAGCCTATACGTAATAAGCTAGCTACGCTAGCTTACTAGTACCGCCCTTAAAGCTAACCGCTATATAAGCTCTACTTCTTCGTAACTATCTCTCCTTCTTAGATATTCGTAGTTACTTAAAATTACTACTTACTCGTATTAATACTACCTATTTATAACTCTCCTTATAATAGATCCGCTATTATTTAAACGGCTACTCCTTTTTAAGCTTGTATTAAAGGGGATCTTATATCTTCTATACTAATTAGAGTCGCTAGCTTAGCTCTTTTAGGGATAGCTAGGATTAGTACCTTCTACTCTATTTACGTAATATAATACGCCTTACTACTATTAAGCTACGCCTTAATTAGCTTAGGTCTTTACGCGTAAAAAAGTTCTTATATAGCTAAGATATAATCCGCGTCTTATAGAACTCCTTTCTTACCTAATACGAGTTCTTAGCTTATACGTATTTACTAATAAGCTCTTCCGATATAGGAGTATTTTTAATACTTCTATATTTATTCTCGATATACTTAGCGAGATAAGATTATTCGGCTTAAAGAGCGGCTACGTCTAATCGTAACCTAATTACGTACCTCTTTAGAGCCGAATCCTATACTATAAATTAGTATACCGTTACTTATTTTAATAAAGGTATAGTACTAACTATCGACTATATTTAAGACTATATATCGAAGCTAGTACTACGTTATAGTCTATAGATATTCTATCTACTCTCTAAGCGATTTAAGGCGCTTAGTAGATACGCTATCCTATAGTTATACCGCTTGTATCCTATCTCCTCGTCCTCGTAGAACCGGCGTATTAAGTATATTATCGCGCTAACGGATCGTAATCCTCTTCTCGCTACTTAGTATAGTTAACGAGAATATATAACTAGCGTCTTAAATAGATAGTAATCTAAAAGCTTTATCGTATAGTACAAGCGCTACTAAATAGATAACGGGATATATAAGGATATCTACTTAACTAGTCTAAGTAAATATCTTTCTATTTAAAGATTAGCGCTACCCTAAGAGAGATATACTATATAATAAACCGCTATAGCCTTCTATTTCTACCTTTAAAGTATATAAATATAGCTTCTACTACGAATTAAGGATACTCTTCGTCGTCTATACTAACTAGGAGTATAACGTCTCGATATCGAAGTTTTACAACCTCCTTTACTACTTTAGTAGTCTTATCCGGTTCTATCTTACGTCGCCCCTTATTTAACTACGTAACTAAGCTTAGCCGTAGGCCGCTAGATATATATATAATTATAAGGAAGCCTTACTAAACCCGCTATCGTTTATCCGAATAAGTAGTTTTGTCTTAAGAGTAAAGGAAATAGAGTATATTTACGAGGTCTTCGCTAGATAGTATAGGCTTCGGATAGTATAAGGTCTCGCCCGAGTAAAGCAGCGATACGGTCCCGTGGATCCTGACACTTCAAGTCGTCGAATAGCCTCGGATAACGCAAGATGCGACCTTGAGCCATATTGGACCGCGCTTCACGACCTTCGCGATGCGTGTCTTGGCATATCCGAAGTACACCCAGATGGAGTGTACGATAATCGGTGCAGGTATCCCTCAACTGCGGCCACGGGACTTCGAGCCCGCCCAAAAGTACTTTGCCTTCTTTGGCATTCATGATCTCCTGCGAGACCCACCTTCGGGAATACCAGGCGCGCTGTGCAAAAGTTTGAAGCATGGCGACGTTCAGCTTTGGGCAACCCGGCCGCTCGTTCTCCACCGCATTATTGTAGAGTACCGATGCACTGACATTCGGCTTGCGCGATTGGAGTGAGGCGTATTTTGCGAAGAAGTCCATACACAGTGCGCCATCAGATCCATCGAAGTCCTCCCCGAGCCAGACAAGTGTACGACTGGCACTGGAATAGATTGTTCCCATCTGGGCTATTTGCTCCGTCCGCTCGTTGCTGTCAATTTGATTAATGTAGACAGCATCTGCCCAAAGTCGCGGATGCTCCTGACGATCACGTAATCTGCGCAGCGCTTCGAAAAGATTCCGTCCGATGTAAAGCACTTCGTTGTCGAGGTGGAGAGGCCACAAGGCGGTTTTGTCACTCAAACGGTACGGAGGAGTAGACCAAAAGTCCTTAGGCGAACCGTGCGTAGGTGAACGGGAGCTACTTTATAGCGTCGATATAGCCTTCAAAATATGATTAAAGGCTATAGTTAACCCAGTTCAAAGCTAGGATAGCTATCTAGTCAACTCCTTTGATATATAGCTGTCGGATTAATTAGGATCGGGAGCACTAACATATAGCGACCGCCACTGCCGCCGCCCTACGCGCATAGGCCACCCAAGGACTTTTGGTTGTGAGCTCCGTATGATAGAGCTTCATAGTCGCCACGGCATTCCAGGATAGGTGTCTCCTGGAGAGTGCCCGAAAGCGGTTCGTCCCGGTCAGCGTACGTGAGCGATAGTAATCAAATGTTGCGACTAGGATGTTTAATGGCTCGTAGCAGTACAGTGGTTGAGGCAGCTTCCTGTTGCCTTCCACCGAATTGGCGACACTCTCATCTTCATCGCAGCTCTTGCTGTCAGAACAGGTTTCCCACCCGTCGCTGGATGTTGGATCTTCTTCTGCGCCCTCCGGAGCCATATGCGATGGTCGAACCCGCTGTTATCGGGAGGACCGAGAGCTCCATGGCGAAAGCTCTAGACTTCCAAGCTCGACCAGCTCAGCTTGCCGCCGGCGGGAGCACACGAAAGTGGAATTTGGTGTCCCTGCCGCCACTAGACACTCCGTGACATCTTCCTCTCGATTCAGGAGGCGGAAGCCGTCCTCGACAATCGGCCTATACTATACATCAAGCTTCATATGCTTTCGAGTGGCTTCCCGGAGTGCTCTGCTTTAGCTCGGCGAAACCTTGGCTTTGGCTTGGAAATTCTTCGCCGCGAAGAGCTTCTTGCTGAGAGACCTGGCAGTCTCGAGGTTTTATCACATCATGCCACTACTCTCCGGGCAGGCTAGGCAAGTCAGCTCAACGTAAGCATGCAGCGAGTGACAGCTCTCGATGCACATCATGAGATGGAAGCGAGCTACGGCTAGAGCTTGTACTAACTCACCCGAGTGAGTGCTGCATATTCACGGCTCGATAGATTGCCCGGATGAGAAGGTGTAGTCTGTAGGAAGGTGCATGATCGTCGGTGTGATTTTTTCCGTTCCCCATGCGTCCTGGCGCGATGCCGAGAAAAGGCTATCCTGGAACGTCGTCCTGTTCCTCCAACTCGACCTCCTCTATCGCTTCCCGTGGCTCCTCGAGATGTACGGTAAAGCACTCGATATCCCGTGTGCCTTTCGCTGGCCAAGGCCCGGGCTTCTCCATTCGCGATGAAGATCCTTGCAAAGCACCGCAGCTCTCTCCGTCCGTTGTCCATACTGCGAGGATGACAAAAGGTATATATCGCCAGCCTTCTTAAACTGGGTTTGCTTTGTCAATCTCGTTGCATCGTAAGTCTTGCCGGTATCCGATATTTGAGTGTAACACTATGGCGCAAACGACACCTCGTACCAGTCTAGTACGCTCTGCGACGATTGCGGCTGCAGTTCAATCGCTGGCAGTCGCCATTACCACCGCGGTTCTCTTCTTATTCGTTGCTCTCACCTACTCCAAGATCACGCTACCCGAATACACAGCGAGCTACCCACAAAAAGACGTCCAGCAGTTGCTCAATCTGCTGGTAACCGTGGTGGCAACCGTAATCGGGATACTCCTGAGCCATTGTCGAAGGTAGGCAGCCTTCCGAAGCACAACTTTTCCTCTCCCAACCGACATTGACTGACGGAATGTTATGTCACCAATAGGTCTACCAACGAAGCTGAAACTAGAAGCGAATTGCGGCACGATGAGCTCACTATCCCAGTATATATCTTGCTCGGCTGAGACCTTGATTCCACATACTGACCAGTTGTTGCAAAGCGGCTGCACATTCATGCAGCCGCCGCTGGCTCGCAGGCGACGATGGCTGCTGCCCCTGCTTTGCATAATTCGCAAGTGTGGGGACTTGCCACATTCTATCTAGCCGCCATGATTATCTTTGCCTTCTTGCAGTCCGGTATGTAGAGCTTCGAGCTGTCTTAACTACTGCCGGATCGCAAAGTGCACTCGAGCTTACCAGCGGACAGTGCTCTCGATCATCTTCGTCGTCGAACCCATCATCTCGACACATGGAAGACAGGTCCCAGCCTATCTCCCACTGTCGATTGACATACCCGAGACCTACAATGGCGTGGTTGTGGACCCATGTACGATTGAGATCGCATCACCTCGATGTGCATACAATCTGGCTTTGACCACGCTAAGCTCCCAAATGGTGACATTTGCGCCAGTGAGTATGCTGACAAGCAACACTTTCTTCCAAAAATCAGCTAAGACTTTGGCTTACGATTCTTGCTCAACTCTGATAGTATACTATCGGCGGCGTCACATTCGAACCACCAAATGGCACACTGGGTTTGCCATACTGGGCCTTGAAACACTTCAGCCACTCGGTCGAGTCGACCTCCTTCGAGGAAGAGTATCGTCAATACTGCCTTCCTGTTCTGGATCCTCATATCATCACCTGTGCGTCGTCCTTTCGTCCTATCATCGTTGTATCTTGCTTCTCCAACTTTGCCTAATCTTTTCATGCTAACCTACGTAGGCACGGAAGAACCCTTCGACCAAGTCAAAGGCGAGACAATCAGCAGTCTCGTTCGATACACGCAGTTGAACGTCCGGGAGACTGGCCCATCGGGCGATCTACATCCGATAACTGGTGATGAGTTCTCCCCGGAGATGTATAAGATCATCCTCGAGTACCCGAATGAGAGTCCAGAGGCAATCAAGTTCCGGACCAACGATGAAGGTCAAGGTACAATGTCCGTGCAGATGCATCCGGACCCTGAGCTCTACAATACATCCATCATCTCAACTTCGGACGACGCAGAAGACGGCTATGCCAGTCGCCTCTACCGACTGATGTACGGTACTGAACCTGACAAATCTGCTGTTCCAGAGGGATCCGCCTTCTATTTTGTGGCCAAATGCGAATTCGCGTCCATAAAGTACCAAGACAACGTCTACTCGTCGTGGCGAGAAGTCGCGTTCACGCTACGGAACGGTGTACTACGTGCAAACGTCACCGACGAGCGATGTCCGAACCCGCGAGGTCCTGATGTCTCTGGATTTGCCGATCTGTACTTCACTCTTGAGGTGCGTTATTAAGCAAAATCGATCAGGCCTTAGGCGGTATGAGCACTGACGTTTTCCAGGGCGCCGCCGCAGTATTGAGCAGCTCGGATGGTAAGCATTCTCTTATCACACTATCCCACCATCTTCAGTCTCATGTCTAATTCCATTAACACGGAATAGGCTACAGCAAGCTCTTCAACGTACAACACGAAGAGGACGCCGGCACTGGCTCTCGCATCTTCGATAATATGTCCCGCCTCGACGCCGTCGTCAACCAAATCTACCACATCGTCCACACTAGCTGGTCCCAGTCAATACACAAATACGCCTTGAAGAACCAGACCATCTACGATAAGCCTGTGGTTATGACCGAGTATCCTCATCTCTACGTGATCCGCATTAATTGGACACCCACGACCTACATCGGCCTCGTCCTATCCATACTCATTACGGTTAATGCTTACGTTCTTGCGGGCCGCTGGCTACGGGCGACATATCGTTTCGGCTTCGATAGAGACACCTGGAACCTGCTGACTCCGGTCGATCTAATGGCCTACTCGCTCGCAGCATATCAAGACCTGATCCATGACCTCAACACTGTCGAGCACCGGCGTATGGCTATGCGAGGTATCACCCGCACGGTGCTTCGAGAGCGCCCGTTGTGGGAGGGGACACAGCAGTTGGTGCGTATTTCCTTTTCTTATCATCACGATACATGCCACCGGCATGATGCACCCTTGCCTCGCCCTTGTAGCAGTGCATTGCCTGAACTGACCTTCGCTTCTCCCGATGCTAGATCAGTCTCGTGGACAACAACAGCGCAATGCAGAAACTCGACGGTTCGACCGCCGCGAGCAGTCCCATCAGTCCTATAGATGGCAAAACGGGGCTTCCGACGACTGTCAAAGAGGACATCGCACCGTACACGCCATAGCGAGCTCCTCCAATCGACTCATCAAGCACTTATTGAAAAAGATCGGGGAGGGCGCAAGCTGGTCTCCTACTTTGGCACGAAAGTTTTACGATCCCCTAACGGCCTCGGTGGAGGAACTGATCAGGCGTTGGCGGTCTTTGTGTTTCCACTTAATGTGTTGTTCGCTTGACTCCAAGCGACTGGCAAGCAGCTATTGTAAGACATTCGCCAGAATCGTACATCCGCGTATCGAATATATACGTTGCAAGACCACAATCCTCCTTGATCATATCCGCAGCCTTCTCAGCGACCATATACACCGGCCCCTGGATATGCTGATCCGGCACAACAGGAAATATGCTAGCATCCACGATCCGTTGACCTTTTATCCCGTGCACCCGCAGTCGCTCATCAACAACACCTCCCGCGCTCTCCGGCAGCATTCGGCAGGTCCCGGCTGCATGCCACACGGGCAGCAATGTCGACTTGATATACTTCAAAATTGTGTCGTCGTCAGTGATATCGGCACCAGGAACAACCTCGCCATTATCCGGACCGATAGTATACTTTAATAGCACGTCCCGGGCCAGGACATCGCGGAGTGAGCGGAACATGAACAGTGCCATGTTCTGATCCTCGACGGTCTCGAGGTAATTGACGTTGATCAACGGACCATCTTGGATCGAGTTCGTCTGCAGCGTAACGTTCCCTCGAGATGATGGAGCAAGCAACGCTGCTGTGATCGAGAAGAAGGTCTCATTCTTGTTTGGAGGGTATTGTGGCAGGGTCATCGATGGTACCGTGGGATAGTAGATGTTCTCCCACAAGTACTCGATATGTGCTTGGTTCGTGCGATTGGCGAGGAGGGAGTTGGCACCAATGCTATGCAATTCGTCCTCGGATAGCTATCGGAAGCCATAGGTTGGCCCTATCGGAGTTGTCAGAGGTCCTGAGGCATTCGAGGCATATTGCGCTTCAGCGTCTTGTAGCAGTCCGACGTTGTTGTAGAGATCCAATGCCGAGGCGTCTGGTTGAGAGCGAGCGATGACGCTGAAGTACAGGTGATCTTGCATGCTGTTAAAGAGTGCGTCAGTATAAGCTCGATCAAGCGCTTCGACAAGAGATGCGAGCTTACTTGCGCCCAATGTTCTCATTGATCAAGTATGGCTCAATGCCGAAGGTTGCAAGGGTATCCTGAGGTCCGATGCCAGAGAGCATAAGTCTGCTAGGGTAAGCGACCAGTCTGAAGTTCCATCGTTCCATGAGGCACTTACAGCTGTGGCGTCTGGAACACTCCCGCACTCAAAATCACCTCCTTCGACGCAGTCACATTCAACGTGCTGCCAGTAGACATATCCGAATAGATGACCCCGGTAGCAGTCAAACCGTTCGTGCGCTTCTCCAAGAGCACCTGTTGCACCATAGACATCGGCTTGACTGTCAAGTTTGGGCGGTTGCTAATTGGTTTGTAATAGCCATCATACGAAGAAACTCGGTGCTGGTCCTTGCTGAGCACCAACGGCTCTTGCTTCGCTCCGATATTGTCGCCCAAATTCAGCTCCCTCACTATTTGTGTGTTTGCAGCACCCAACGCTTTGATGAAAGCAGTAGAGACGTCGTATACGTAGTTGGGTTACGAAAGTGTGCTAGGTCCGTTTGTCGAATATGCGGAGGTATCGAAGGTTTGGAAAGGCGCAGCGTGGTTCGGAATGAATGAAGTGCTCTTCGAATGTTGTCAGTCAACAGATCGCTATCCCAGTATCTGGTTGCGTACCTTGATGAAATACGGCAGAACCGACTTCCAATCCCATCCATTATTGCCCAAACCGCTCCAGAGGGCATATATGCTGGATGAGCCTCGTCCATGTGTGAGTCCGTTGACAAGCGTGCTGCCGCCTACTCCTCGCCCGCCTGATCTCGTCAGCTTCGAATATCACTCTCCACAATCCCAAGATGTCATACGGTGATATGTGATGGTGCGGTTCCCCAACGATTCTTGTGCTGGCGTCGTAAAGCCCCAATCCAGCGTGGTGCCTGGAGCATGTAAGTATTCCGTCTGCCTCCCAAATGCCATCGAGTTCCGGTACCTAGCACTTGCTGGCTCGCTCCAGGGGTGGAGTATGCCTTGACGACTTCAGGAAATGGCCCTGCTTCGAGAACGAGGACGCTCTGCGACTCAACCTCGCTCAACCGAGCTGCGAGCGCGAGGCCGCCCGCACCACCTGAGAGGGATAAGCAACTGTTGGTCGACTGTCCTTCCTGCCTCCAGACTCACCGCCCACAATGACAAAGTCATAGCTCTCTTGTGCCTTTACTCCGAACTGTGCTGAGCTACAGAATGCAAGAACAACCGCCAGGAAAGTCGGTACGAAATACATCTTACTATGCTGAAGCGTGCCGTAGGCCGAAAATGAAGGAAAGACTTACCTTGCCGGAGGTCGACCGGTGTATATACCTACCTATTCTTAGTTGAGGTTCAAGAAGCACTGCGCGATGAGACGTCTCGGCGGATCACTGTTGCGTAAGAGGCATTCGATGAACGAATAATGTCTAATAGACAGCACCATTGAGAGTGTTGGCAAAATGATGCCAACTCGTGGCTCTTCCACGAAGATCTTTGCCATGTTGTTCGAGATTATGGTGGGCTGTAGCGACATAAAAGGACAGAATTCAAATTTGGCTCTCCCTATATGGTGGCTTCTACCGGCGTCAACTAGCGCTATATATGTCTTTTTTTTTACACCCTTTAAGTGTATTAGTGCCGTATAATAGTAGTTCTATCGAAATACTAATATCCGATTATAGGATTCGTCGTAAAGTTCGTCCGTACGTACTATATATAGTAATAGTAGCTACTATTTATATAGGCTCTATTACTACTTACGTTTACTACGAGTACTATTTAATATTACTATATAACGTAGGTATGTACTTATAAGTAGGTTATATATAGTGTTTACCCTCTCTTACTTATACTACGCCTATCTACTTCTTCCTTACCTTCCTCCTTTAATACTAAACTTTATACTATAGCTTATCTACTATATTATATCCTCTCTTCTATCTATTATCGTTTAGATCTCCCGTATAAAAGCTTTACTCTTATATCTACTATTATTATACTAGCTAAAATTAATATTAAGAAGTATATCTTTATACTAGATCTAGAGAAATAAACTCTAGGGCGTATCGACGTTAGGAAGAAGAGGGTAAGGTAGCCTTTTAGTAAGGAGAAGATAAGTTTCTTCTAATATTATATAGCTTACGAAGCTTAGTTTTATACTTAATCGCGATTAGCTTAAGTTCCTTAAGAAGGCTAAAGAGAAAGCTAGTTATAAAGGGGCTAGAATTTAGCTTAATAATATCGACGAAAATAGGACTTTCGCTATTACTAACCGCCCTATATATATTAATACGCTATTAATCGGGATATTATATATATAATACTAAAACATACTTTTAGCTACTCGCTAACGTACGTATAGTAGTATAAAATTACTACTTAGGTATAATAATTATAAGAAGTATATATATAAGTACTTAGGTAGAAGGCTAAGTACCTACTTTAAATCGAGCCCCTTCTACGTACGTTATCTCCGTATAATATCTACTTAATAATCTCTACTAACGTATATATAGTACTATATAATATATAGAGACTTTTATAATAGTATTTATAGTAATTACGTCTAGAACGGTAATAGCGCTACCTACTCGTATAGTAACGACAACTAAGCGAAGATCGAGAAGTAAATAGAGGAAGTATTATATAGAGAGAAGAAAGAGAAAAAGCGTCTAGAGCGTCGTAAGCGACGTAGTATAGTACCGCTAGAGATAGGGTAGAATATAGAGAACTTAGAGAAGTAAGGGTAGCTATTAGTATAGATAATATATTAAGTAGTAGACAACCTACTCTTAAGCGATTATATAGGAGCTAGAGCTCCTTATAATATCTAGAGGCGTAGATACCGGAGTTATATTATACTAGTTAGTTTTAAGATCTTCTCCCTTCTTACTCTCCTCCTATTCTACTCCTAGTAACTTACTTATATTAACGATATATCTTAGTCTAGTTTCTAGTACGAAAGTACTATATAATAGTTATTTAGCTACTTTCTTAATATTATAGTACCGCTCCGTATATATCGCGGGTAGAATATTATACGGTATATTCTCTAGCTAAGCTATTTTTTTATCTAATCTTTACCTAATACTAAGATTTCTACCTATATAATAGGCCTCTCTAGAGATAAAGTATAGCTACCGCGAGGTTAGAACTAACCTATATAATACCGGCGAGCTCGGTTTCGCTATATATTATATACTATTTCGGGTTTAGTATAGTAGCGCTAGCTTTATATAATTAATTATATATAAATTCGTATAAGTAGCGATTTTATAGTATTAGCGTTATAGGCTTAGAGAGGGCTTTATAATAGCCTTTACTATACTTTATATAGCTAAAAGCCGCGTATATTATTATATATTTAGCTTCGTATTTACTTATTAGTTACCTATCCGCCCTCCCTTTCTTAATTTCCTCCTTAGCTCTAAAATTCCTTCTATAATATATCTACTATTTTATATACTTCCTTCGGCTTAGTATTAATATAATCTCCTATATAAAGGCTCCTTACTTATATCTACTACTACCGACCTTATTATACCTATTAAATAGAACTACCTATAGGGGTATAACGAGAATAGCGTCTATACCTAGGATATAACTAGAGATACTATAAGTTCTAGCTACTATACCTTTATCTTAGGAGAACGAGAGTCTATTCTAATATTATATAGCTTACTAAAGCCGGTTTTAACCTCTCCCCTAAATAGCTTATAGTTATAAACTCGAAGGAAGGAATTAAGATTAAAATTCGTAACTAAAAGGACGATATTAAGTTCTACGGCGTCCGATCTAGTAGAATTAATATACTATTAATCTAAAGCTAGTATATATAATACTAAAAGATACTTTTAGTTACTCGCTATCGTACGTATACTAACTATTACTTAGTAGTAAGATCAAGAGGAAGAGGGATAGTACTATAGTAGAGTATTTAAGGTATATCGAGGGTATAGGGCCGTTCGAAGTAAGTTATCTCCGTATAATAAGTACTTAATATCCTCCGCTAACGTATTTAAAGGAATACCGTACTCTTATAAGCTTCGCTTATAGGTATTACGGTAACTATAAGTTCTACGACTAATCGATACTTTACGAGTACTATTAAGGATATACTAGCGAGACGTCTACGAAAGAAGAGAAGGAGAAGCCCGTATAATAGGCGAAGACTAAGAGTAGTAGAGAAGTAAGTATACCGGTACGTATAGGTATAATAGTAGACCCCTAGTTACCGGAGAAAAGGAAGGAGAGAAGGCTAAGCTAAGAGTAGCTACTAGTAGATATAATGTATTAAGTAGTAGATAACCTAATTCTAAGCGATTATATAGGAGCTAAAGCTCCTCCTAATATCCTAAAAGCGTAGATAATTAGCCTATCTTAAGCTAGTAATATTTAAGAATATTAAGACTTTAGACTCTACCTCGCCTACTTCCTATTCTAAGCCTAGTAGCTATACTACTATACTAATATTAACTCTCTATATTAGTAGTACGACGGTACTATATAATAATCTATTAGCGTATTTCCTTATATAATATCCTATATATATATAGTTTTACTACTTCTCTATTAGGTATTTATAATCTCGAGGCTTTATTTATATCTCGATATTCTTTACTTTACTTTACTAAAATAAAACTTTAGTATTATACCGCCCTAATCTCTTACCCTCGGACTTATTATAATATTATCTTATTATTCCTATATAATCCCTAAAGCCCTTAAAATACCTACTAGCCGTCGCCTTAAGCTATCTAATAAGCTCGTTAACGAGCTTATCTCTCTTTACTAGGACCTAATTACAAACTTCTCGTAGGCCGACCTTATCGACTACTATCTATTACTAGAGATTAACGTTAAAATCCGTATAATCCGCCGTATTCTTAAAGACCGTAATATCTAGAAAAACGGTATCTATATATCGACTATAGAGCTACGTCTACGTATTATTAAGATATTCTTCGACGAGTAATTACTAGACGCTCTAATATACGAGATCCTAACGAAGGACGGCTACGTTATAAGTTAACGGTATCTTATATAGATTCGTTATATAATAGGCCTAAAGCGTCGGTATTCTATTAATAAGTATACTAATATAGAGGAAGAATTCCGAGTAGCGGTCTAGAAGGAGCTAGACGCTAGCTCTATTAGTAATTATAGAAAGGTCTATTTATATACGTACTTCCGATTAAGGTATATACTTATTAGTAGGTAAGTATAACGCTCTTCTCTCGTCGCCGTTTACTTAGAAGGCGGCTAGCTCTATAAACCTCGACCTATAAATTTGCTAATTCTATTAAGGGACTAACTATTCTCTATCGTTAAGGAGCTTAACTCCGTTAGAGTATACAATCGACGTTATTACCTTAAGCGTCGTAGAGGATAGTATATTATACCTAGACCGGACTTCTACTAGTTACTAGACGCCTACTATAAGTTTAAGCCTTTTAGTATCTAAATTTATACCGGTATCGATACCTACTCGCGTTATATTATCTAGATCTACGTTAGCGTTAGCTTACGTATAATAGTATCTATCTATACTTAGCTCGCTTGTACGTTTAAAGAGCGTAAGCGGGCCCCTTACCTTATCCGCTTAGATAAGGGTAAGGAAACGCTTATAGTAGCCGACGTAGCCTATAAGTACGCGAGGAGAATACGCCTAGATAATTATACGTTTCGTAGCGTCTAGTACTTCAGAACGAGTACCCTTAACGTCTAGATCGAGTTATAGTAGGAATAAATATTAAGAGGGTAAATATACTTTTAGTTAGTATATACTATAACCCTCTATTATACTCTAGTAAGGATAGATCTCTACTCTCTACGCTATACTACTATATAATATATATTTATTAAGCTTCGCTAATCTTATTATAGGCGTACTTTAAGGAGCTCCGGGCTAGCGGCCTCTACTACCCTAATTCGAAGGCTAATCGTATTATAATAAAATACGTATATATTCTAATTATCCGTACTTAAGCTCTTACGTTTTATAAGTTATAGAACATATATAAGATCCGTAAGTAGTATAACCGGCTAAAGAGTATTAGTAGGTTACTAGTAGTTAACTATAGATATTCGAAAAAGAAGAACTATAGTTACGCTATTAACGAACTATTTATCGATAGCTTACTAGATAGTATATCTAAGTAGGGTTTATATAGATTAATACCGTCCTATAATAAGCGCTATACTAATTATACTCGTAGATCTTAACGAGTTCCTTCTACCTTAGATAGTCGATATCTATAAGTAAGCCCTTATCGCGTAGGGTTTTCCTAATAGTTAGGTCTCGCTAGTAGGCTTTATATAGAGTGTCGGTAAGCGTACGTATATAACTATATATCGTTCGCTCCGTTATACTCTTAGCGAAATTCTTACTATAGGAATATACGAGCTTAATAAGACGCTACCGCCGTTAGGTAGTCGTAATTAGTAGCCTAATATTTATACTAACGTAATAATATAGTATAATAGCGAAACTAACGATAAGACGGCCTTAATAAAGGTAGAGCTCGAAAATAAGGGGCTAGATAAGATAATAAAGAAGGAAGACTTTAACCCTTTTAAGCTCGATCTAGATATATAATTTAGCCGCTATAGCTAATAAATCTTTCTAAAAGTAATCTTATATCTCTATATAATTATTAAACTACAACCTCTATTAATTAATAATACCTAAGCTACTAGCGTTCTAGACGCGGATATACTTAATTAAATCTAGACTTAACTATACCGAGTACTTTAGGGACTAAATAACCTACGGATACTATATATAGCGAAACCTAATACTACCGAATATTCTTATATAATCCTATCGTAAGAAGAAACGCTTAAAAGAACTTCTAGGAGAAGGTACTAAAGTCTTAAGTCTTCTTTCTAATAACGAGGATAATAATATCCTAAGTACGTTATATATCTTTAGTAATAGTAAGATTAATAGAGTTATTAGTAATTATATAGTAGCTAATAATAAGATTAAACGGTAAGGTATTCTAGATAGAGCTACCTTTAACTAGTCGTAAGGTAGTACCTATAATATAGGTAGTATTCCTCTATTATAAGATATAACTAAGGTACTAATATAACTACTAAAGGCGCTAACGACCTTAAAATACTTTAATATTCGTATATAATTCTTACTCTATATATACGATACGGAGCCTTACGAAAACGATAACTATATAAAACGAGTATAGATATATAAGAAGATTAGTAAGTTAAATTAATTAGATATATAAGTAGGCGATAATAACGAGGAACTATCGTAACTCTAAGCGTTTATTACTATATAATACTAATAAATAGCCGTAAATAGTAACTCTATTTAGTCTCTATATCCTAAATAGTAAGATCGAGAGTAAAGATAGCTTAGCTTAGACTCTAACCTATAAGTACGAGGTAGATAGCGTCGTTAATAACGTCGTAAATAAAGAGTTATTTATAGCCTAAATAGGTTTAAAGGACGAACCCGTCTAGATTAAACCTTAGTCGCGGATAGAGGATACTACCTTAAAATACCTCCTTTTATTAAGGGCTAGCTATATTAAGAAGGAGGTCGTAAGCTAGGTAGACCTCTATATTTATATTATAAGATCTATATAATCTATAAATAGTAGGTTCGCGAAAGATTTCAACGATATAGATAACGTAGTTAGTACCGCTAAACTAAAGTTAAAGGCTAAAAGACTAGATAAGAAAAAGGAATAGGTCCTTAAGATAGAATTACTAAAGGTCTTAATAATAATAGAATACGGACTAATCGAAGAGCTTAACCTTACTATATACTATATAATACCTCTCTTATTAATTTATACTAATTAAAGAGTAGGATATACCTTTATTCGACGCTAAGGTAAAGTAGAAGAAGGTAAAGTAAAAGGTAAAGCTAAAGAAGTAGCTTAAGAAGTAACTAGCTATAGCCTTAAGAACCGCTCTATTAGAGCTTAAGTTTCTAATAGTATATTATTATATACGTTATTACTCTTATACTAATAAGATAGTTCGGCCGGTTAGTAACCCTACTAGTTTTAAACGCGTCTTATAAGGACGGTTACTCCCTTATATTATCTCTAAAGATAGGCGGATTAACGTAGTCTAAATCGCTTAGAAGGGGTTTAGAAAACGTTATATAGTCGTTAGGTAGTAGTATTAATATAGAAGTAGGTATAGGAGGACCTACGGATAGTACTCGAAGGAAAAGGTCTAGGAAGTAGAATATTACGTATAGGCCGAATTTACTTACTCCTTATATTACGACCGAGGTTACGACATACTAGCTACTATTACAACTATAGGTAAAACGGGATTATTATATATAATTAGCACTCTATTTCCTCTTCTGGACTAGCAATCAACCGGTGAATGCTTCCTTCACATTCCTTATCACATGTAGCTAATGATTGAATTCTGTCCTTTTATGTCGCTACAGCCCGCCATACTTCGGGATAAATTCACGACGGTTCTTTTGACTGCGCCCGGACTTTGAGATGTTTCGGTGTCGCACTTCCGGCGTACCGCACAGCTTCCGCGTCCGATCCGAGCGGAGGTTGTCGTTCAACCCCGAGAAGCTATTGACCGCGAGCTTTTGATAATGGATATTTTGGAGTGCACTCCTCGCGTTTGTATCGCTTGCTGGCTTCGTCGTTTCTTAATATCTACTGCAGAAAGCCATGGCAGAGGTCAACGGTACCACTGGCGGCAGCTCCGATCCTCGTAACCCAGTTCCCTTGATCATCGACGGGAAAGAAGTCATCGGTCCGAACCATTTCAGTGTAATAAACCCCACCGACGGCAAAGAAGTGTGGCAAGCAGGCGGAGCATCG
>JAABUL010004516.1_pt1 | contig 18490 bp, 6 predicted proteins | sample 5559151 | NCBI WGS metagenome assembly JAABUL01 (sample SAMN10711876, study PRJNA513368) | rock metagenome | isolation source: Antarctica rocks | place: Antarctica: Victoria Land, Pudding Butte sud | reverse complement strand
GTTATCTCTCTTACCAAAATTTTCAAATATTTTATAGATATCTCGAGACGACTAATTTGCATCTAATTTACATAGATATTTTACATAAAGCTTGTTTTATACTTAGTAAACAACATTTGATAATAGAAATCTAAAGTTAATTTTAGAGTTATTATAATTTGTATATAAATTTTGTCTTTTCTTTTATATCTTTAATTTTTATCTTCTTTTGTTTAAATTATTTTATTTATATTTAAAATTTTAATTAGCTTACAAATTAAGTCGATTCTTTGCTACAATAATTATTGATTATATATAGATTAACTGTTGAATCGGATTTCGATTTCAACTTTTGGAATCGATTCGATTCGACAATTTCAATATTAGAAATCGACTTAAAATTCGATTCGATTTCTATTATTTTGAAATCGAATCGACTCGACTCGACTTAATTCTCGATTTTAATATTTGAAATCGAATCGAATTGTTAAGAAATCAAATATAATATTATTGTATTAAGATTTTCTATTTTTGAATATATATTATTATAATTTTGAATTTTTTGCTATAATATTAAGTAATATACTTCGACTTAAACGCTACTTTTGCTTATTTTATTTTAGAATAGCTTACTTATATTAGTTGTTGCTTGCATTACTTTTTTGTATTATTTTTTTGTTTTCAAATTTCTTTTTTGAACTATTAAAGAATATAGTTATACTATATTTGTATTTTTGTTTGCAAAATATCGAATTCTTTAAAAATTTTAAATTAATTACTATTTTTAAACAAAAACAATTCTAGCAAATCTATTTCTTGCAATTTGCTATTTAGTAATTTATATTTTAATTAATTTGCAAGTTAATCTAATTAAGATTTTCTTACTTCTGCTATTAATATTAGAAAAAAAAATCTTTACAAAATATTTAATAAAATATCTATTAATTATTTATTGCTTATTTTGAGAGAGAGAAACAAATATATTAAATAAAGTTTAAATATTAATACTTAATTTTAAGTATAATAGTTACAAACAACTATTAACAACAATATTTTAAATAAGACTTAATCGAAACTTGTCAATCTATATTAAGCAAAAAAAATTAATATAGAAGTACAATTCAAGCTTTAAAACAAATATATTTAAATAACTTTAATTGTAGATAATATTTCAAAAATTGTATACAAAAGTTGTTATAAGATTTTGAATTATTCTATTGTTTACAATTATTTAAGCATATCGAATATAAAAAAAAGAATCTATTTTTCTTTTGTTTAAAACAAAAACAATTATAATTATAAACAACAATTAATCTAGTCTTTAATTGCGTAAGTTACAATTAATAATATATATAGATAATATATAACTAACAATTTATTAGAAAAAAAGTTATATTAATTTGTTGTTATTCTTTATTTAAGATAATTAAGAAGATTAACTATATAAAACTTTTGTAAATTTAAATTTATTTTTTCGAATTATTGACAATTTTAATTTTCGAAAGCTACTAGAAATGTTTTGCTTAAATTTAATATTTCTAAATTGTATTAAACTATTTAAGATAGTTCTTTCGAAATATAATTAAATTTGCAAGAAAATTAAAATAGATTTTAAAAGTATTTAATATATTTCTATTGCTTTAAATATATAGTCTAATTTTTAAAAAATTGTCTATCTAGAAGTTTTAATATATTAAGTAGACGTTATATTTCAATTTCGCAAATATCTTATTAAATTTACTTTTTTTAATATTAAGTATATAGATTGTTAATTAATATTAAAGTTTGTAAAAATTTTAAAATCTTTTAAGATTAAAAATAAGTTTTTTAAGATTGTTATTAATAATACAAGTAATAACAATATACTTAAAAATAAATTTGATAAAATCTTAAATTAACAAGAGTTTTAATAAAACAAATAGCAAAATTTTGTATTTTATTTAACTTATATAATTAATTTTGTAACTCAAAATTTTATTTTAATTATAAAATTAGAAACAACAAATAATAATATTGTTGTACAATTAAAGAATAAACAACTTTAAGATATTGCAAAAAACACAAACTTATCTAGTATAATTAAAAAGATATTTAAATTTGTAATAATATAAAGAAATAATATATATATTAAATTTATTAGATTTGCGCTTTTATAATTGTTATTAACAACTTAACTTAATATTTGTTTCGATTTAAAAAATTTTAAAAAAAAGTTAATAAAAAGTTACAAAAACTAATATAAAATATTTGTATTTATTAAAATTCTATCTATTTTATACTTTGTTAAATATATTAATTACGCAATTATATTAATCTTTAAGTAAAAAAATATTTTTAAAATTTAAAGATTTAACAAATTAAATTTAACAAAAGTAAATAGAATTTAATTTTGCTTGTTAACAATATACTAAATTTTTTTTACAAATATATTCTTATAGTTTTGCAAACAATTAATACAGATATTTATTTAAAATTTTAAGTATTTAATATAATATTTAATTATTTTAAATATCTAGAAAAAATAATAAGAATTAATATTTATTTTTTGAAAAATATTATATTTAAAATTTGCAATAAAGTTTTAATAAAGTTTGCAAAATACTATTTAAAAACAAAAAAATTAAGTAATATATTATACAATCTTATTAATATTCTAGATTCTATACAAAAAGTTAGTCTTTATAAATTGTAAAATAAAATAAAAAACAACAATACTATTAATTACAAAAACAAATATAAGATAGAATTTAAAAATTATTATTAATATTATTACAATTTAATTGCTAATTTAAGAACAGAAACGCAAAAAGCAACTATTGCTTAAAAAAAATATAATATAGTAATATATATAATTTTTTATTAATATTAATATAGTCTATTGTAACTATTATAAGATTTTTACTTTAATAATTTTAATAATCTTATTTAATTTAAAATAAAGACAATTAATATCTTTATATTAATATTGTAGAAAATAAATATTTAATCTAAAAATATTAAAAAAACAATATATTAAATTTTTTAAAACTAATACAAATAACTTGAAATATACTTTTATATTTAATATTATTAATAGATATTAAACAAACTTTTAGTCTTGTTTAAAAAATATATTAATACAATCGATTTTAAATAAGTTTGCAAACAATTAAGCAAATTATAATAATTAAGTATTTTAATTATACTATAGATTTAGACGCAAAAAAGATTGTTTTTAAATTATAAAATATATATTGTAAAAAAAAGAAAAAATTAAACAATAAATAAAGAAGAAAATTTCTTTATATTAAATTTTAAGATTATTTTAGATTAAATTTATTTATAGATAAGTTAACTTTTAAAAAAAAATATCTTTAATAATATAAAAAAATAATATATTTAATAAATTAAATTGTTAGAAGAAATCTATTAATAGTAAAATTTCAAAAATTCGAGTCTCAATTAATGCAAAAAACAATTGTAATTGTTCGAAAAAAACAATATATTATATTTGTTTAAAAAAAAGAATATAATATTGTTATAGAATTTTTAGTTTAGAAAATCGAATTGCTCTATAAAACTCTTAATAAAAAACAAATTTCTTAACTAAAGTATTATTGTTACAAGTCTACGCCAGTATATAGTCTACGCACAATATATAGCATCGGAAACGAATAACTATATATATTTTTACAATTTTGCGAAAAAGTACTAGAAGTATTGCTCTTTTTGCTTTTTAAAGAAGCAACAAAAGTATAAAGATTTGCTTTTTTTGTTCTACAAGAGAACAAGAAGAGCAAAAAGAATTTTATTTAATATATATAGATTCTCGAATACAACTCTTTTATAGATTGTATTTAACTCAAAATAAATTCTTACTTATTGTTATTGCTATATCTAGTTGCAACTCTTGTTATTAAGTAATTGCTTATATTGTCTAAAGATATCTACAAATTTCTTCAACAATACAATTTTCTTTAATACTTTCTAAGATTTCTTAGAAAGTAGCAACATAATACTTTGAACACTTTTTAGAATATTTATATCAAAACAACGCGTCTCTATTTCGAGCAATAGCTCTAGCTCTACAACAAAAGACAAATAGTTTGCAATTATTTCAATAAAAGTCGACAACAATAGCAACAACAACAAAAAAAAGATATTATCAAAAATTAAGATTAACACTTTAGATAAATATATAAAAAATCGAATCGAATTTAAGAATTAAATTATACAAATTAAAATTTATTTTATATTTTATTCTATTTCAATCAATAGAAAAATTCTATTAACTTCTATTTTTTTTAGAGAAAAAATACAATATTAATTGAAATTAAATCTAAAAAAATATCTTAACAACAACTTAGATTCTTTGGAAGTCTTTATTAGTTTCAATATTTTCAAAAAAGAACTAAGACAAGTATTCGAAATATTTAACAAAAAAAAAATTGCAAAACAAGTTATACAATATCTGCAACAAAAAATCTTAGCAGCAAACTACACTATTAAATTTCAAAAATATATCAATCTTGCAAATTGAAATAGTATTGTACTAATAACAATATTCAAACAAAACTTAAAGAACAATATTAAGAATAAACTTATGCGCATTAACGCAAGAATCGATAGCATTCAAATCTTAATAAAAATAGCAATTAGTGTAAACAACAAACTATACAAACAAAATATAGAAAAAAAATACAATTAATTCTATAAAAGAGCGGAAATCTCTTTTAAATTAGTAGTCGAAAATTATACTAAAAAAAACTATTTTAAGAAATATAGCAATTCAAATTATTGTAAATCTATATTAATAAAGTTGAATTTAATTTAACAACCCAAAAAAAAGAATTTTAGAGAAAAACAAGATAACAAATTTCAAAAAACGTGCTATTTATATAGCAAATCGAATTACTTTGCAAAAGATTGTTAATTATAGAACTTGATAAACTGTTAACAAATTAATATTATATTAAAAGAAATATTTAATAGTTAAAACAATATTAGAAAACAAATTGATACAAAAATAAATATTCTCGAAACTAAATCAAACAACAACTACTATTTAATAGAAAATTCAAATTAATTATAGAAAGTTCTAGATAGAATATTATTAAACAAGATATTTGTATCTATGCAGAAAATTAATTAAATACTTAATAAAACTATAAAAGTATAATAATTAGAAATACTATATTTTTATTTAGTAACAAACTTAGATAACAAATATAACTAAAAAAACTTTTACAAATATCTAGACAATATTACAAATTATCTTAACGCTTTAGCTAGTTTATTAAGAAACAAAAAAATAAATTAAATTGTAAATAAATGCAAGAAAGCGCTAGAAAGCAACACTACTATAAAAAAAGATATTTTCGATAAAATTGAACAACAATTAAGCAATATAAGTCTATTCTAAGAGAAGATAAAGAAAGCAAAGAAATATATAATACTTAGTTAAACAAAATATTATAACAATTTATACTAAACTTATCTAGAAAACAAAGAAGAAATTAACTAATTTTTTTAGAAAATCAAAATTATTAATTTAGTATAAAAAAGAAACTTAATATAAGTAGACGTTCGAAGCAGAAATTGCAATACAAAAACAAAGAAAAATTTAAATTTCTTAATAAAAAATATATTAGAGAAATACAATATATTAGTTTAACAACAACAACTAAACTTAACAATATATATACAATATTTTATTATATTAATTAAGATTAATAGTTGTCGATTTATTGCAATAGTTAATTCTAATACAATAGATAATTTTATAGTCAAAACTTTTGTTAAAAGAAAAGAATATTCTACTTAAAAGAAATTTAATATATACAATCTAGTAATTGTAGATAAAAATCTATTATTTAATAAAAATAAAAAAGTAAACAAAAAAACAAAACTACTATCGATAACTATTTAACAATATTACAAAAAACTAATCTTTAATATAGTAAAAATAACTATTTACAATATTGTTTTAGAAATATTTTAATTAAAGTAATACAATTTAGAAGTTAATTAAAATATATAAGTATTTAGATTTGCGCAATATAATTACGTAATTTATATTTAATCTATGCATTAACAACATTCGATAATAAATAAAAAATTAAATTAAAAATTAATTGCAAGTAGCAAATTTGTATTTTTGCAAAAAAACAATTTAACAAAGTTTAACTTAACAAATATTAACAAAAATTAATTAAATTATAAAATCAAAATAAATAAAGAAAATTACAAATTTTCTAAAAGTCTTGAACTATCTAATATAGTAAAGAAATTGCTAAAATATATATTACAAATATACAACAATTAAAAATATCTATTTTAAAAAGAGAAAACAACAAAGACTTTTTCTAAATATTAATTGTAAAATTACGAAATTAAACTTAAATTAAACAAACAATTTATATTTAAATTTATATATACTTTATTCGAGAAAAAGCTCGAAGTACTTTGCAAATATTTAACAAAAAACAAAAAGAAAAAATTTATTAGAAAATTTTAATTACAAACAAAATATTCAATTCTCTTTATATTAAAAAAGAATAGAATTTTTTGTCTATATATTAATTATCGAAAACTAAACAATATTATAATTAAAAATTGATATCTACTATTTAATATTAGCAAGCTTCAAAATCGACTATTTAAAACAAAGTACTTTATTAAACTAAATTTACAAAAAATATACAATTAAATTAGAATAAAGACAAAAAAAAAAAAAAAAAAATTCTATATACAATATAAACTATATAAATACACAATAATATTGTTCGAACTTATAAATATTTCGACAATATATCAAAAAATAATCAATAATATATTACAACAATATTTAAATCGATTTGTTATAATATACTTAAACAATATTATAATTTACTTAAAAATCTTAAAAAAATATATTAGTTATATTTTTAAAGTATTAAAATATCTAAATATAAAAAACTTATATTTTAAGTCAAAGAAATACAAATTTTATTAAGAAAAAATTAATTTTCTTAAATTTGTTATTAAACAACACAAAATATATATAGATTTTAAGAAACTACAAGTAGTTAAAAAATAAAAATTATTAACAAATATTAAAAAAATATAATTTTTTCTAGATTTTATAAACTACAACAAGAAATTTATTAAAAATTACTTAGTAAATACAATATTACTAACAAATCTTACAAAAAAGAATACATTATAATTATAGAAATTTGCAAAAAAAAATTATTTTAGAATTTTAAACTAGAATATTTAAAAAAGTTAATATTAAAAATATATAATTCGCAATTGTTAAGCAAAATTGAAATCGACATATTAGATCTAACTATCAATATATACTTTAGTCAAAAATATAAAAATATTTAATATTTAATAATATATTTTTCGAGAAAACTTTTATTAGTTGAACAAAACTATAATATTTACAATAAAAAACTACTTGCTATAGTAGTTTTCTTAAAGTTATAAAAAATATATATAGAAAAATTATCAAAATTTACAATTCTTATAAACTACAAAAATTTTGTGTACTTTACTACTACTAAATAACTTAACAAAAAACAAATATAATAATTAAAGAGACTTAAACAATACAAATTCAAAATATAATATATTTCGAACAAAGATAATAGCAAAGTAGACGCACTTAACAAAAAAAATAATTATATAGAAACAAAAAAATTGTTCAATTACAATATACTTAAAGTTAACAAGAACAAATTATTATTAACAAACAAGTATAAACTAAATACTATACTACAAATACTTCGAGATAATACAAAAGAATTTTTAATAAAGAAAAAAAAACTTCAAATATCTATTAACAAAATTGACAAATATATAAAAAAGTACTATAACAAATTATTGCAAAAGCATTTAAAAATAACAAAAACTTTTTAACTTTTATATTAGTATTGTTAGTTTCTACAAATAAAACAAACTATTAAGATATATATTAAACAATATTTTAGTTGTTAGTAGAACAAATATAATACGCACGCAAGCTATAGCAAAATTCAATATTAAAAATTATCTAAATTGCTATAAAATAAAGTTACAATAAATTTTATTATTAAGTTATTGAAGTCGACAAATTCAATAATTGAAAACAAATATAATTTGATACTAATAATAATTAATAAATTTATCAAGTATTTATATATTATTGTATACAAAGAGAAATTTATTGCAGAACAACTAAAATATATTATATTGAATTAACTTATACAATATTATAATATATTCAAAAGACTAACAAGTAACAAAGACAAGCTCTTTATATCTAACTATTAAAAGACGTTTTTTTTAATATTAGATATAAGATTTCGAATATCTATTGTATATTATTCGATTATAGATAGTTAGACAAAAAAAACAAATCAAAGTTTTAAACAATATCTAAAACACTATATTAACAATATTTATAATAATTAAATATTATTTTTATCTATAATACAACTAATACTCAATACAAAGATTTCGAATATTACTAAGATTACTCTATTCTTTGTTAACTATAACAAGAAATCAAATTTCTTCGAAAAAAAGCGTATATATTTGTTAGCACAATTAGTTATCGAAAGAGTAACAATATTAAAAAAGATATATAATAGTATCTTAAGAATACAAGAAAAATTAATCAAATATTAGAACAAAAAACAAAAAACAATATTTTAATTAAAAAAAAGAAATAAAGTATATCTTTTTACAAAAAATCTCAAAACAAGAAAATTAAGCAAAAAATTTAATTATATTAAAGTCGAATTGTTTTTTGTTAAGAAAATTAAAAAATTAATTAATTACAAACTCGACTTATTTAAGAATATCAAAGTATTTTTAGTATTTTATATATTATTGTTGAAATTAGCAAATTCAATTATATTTTTACAAAATATCTTTTATTTTTATTAACAAAAAAAAGAACAATTTGAAATCGAAAAAATTCTACAACAAAAAAATTAAAAATATTTTGTTAAATAGAAAAGATATTCTATTTTTAAAAACATTTAAAAATTTATTAAGAATTTGAAGTACTATCAATACTATTTGCAACAATTCTGTTAAAAAAAATCAAGAAAATAAACAACTATTTTTTTATAATATTGAAAAAGACAATCTATTTCGAAGTTATATTAATCAAAGAACTCAAAAAAGAAAAATCGACAAAAAAAATTAATAGAGCTATTTTCTTTAGATTCTTCAATTCGCTATTTATTATTGTTTGTTGTTTCTCTTTTAGATAATCGAGTTAATAAAGTAGTTATTGCTGCTTTGCATTTGTTTTACAAAGCTTTTCTTTTAATTTTTTACGCTGCTTTTTAAGACAACGCTATCAAATAATATTCAAAGATATTAAGTTGTACAAATAGCTATTACAAAAATATTTTATATATTTATCAAAATTCTTTGCAATACAACATTGCTTACTTAAGCAAATATATTAATAATAGAAGCGCATTGTAATACAAAAGATATTAAGTTCTACAACTTAAATAAAACAACGTTGATAGAAAGAAATTTTAAATTTGATACAAAATATATTAAAGTTTGCTTTCGAAACAAAAGTTTAAAAAAAAAGAAAATAGTATTACAAGTCTATATCAATATATAGTCTACGCACAATATATAGTATCGAAAACAAATAGCTATATATATTTTTACAACTTTGCAAAAAAGTACTAGAAATATTGCTCTTTTTGCTTTTTAAAAAAACAACAAAAATATAAAGATTTGCTCTTTTTGCTTTGCAAGAAAACAAAAAGAGCAAGAAGAATTTTATTCAATATATATAGATTCTCGAACACAACTTTTTTATAAATTGTATTTAACTTAAAATAAATTCTTATTTATTGTTATTGCTATATCTAGCTACAACTCTTGTTATCAAGTAATTGCTTGTATTGTTTGAAGATATCTACAAATCTTTTTAATAGTACAACTCTCTCTAATATTTCCTAAGATCTCTTAGGAAGTAGCAGCGTAACAATTATATATTTTGTATAAATAATCGCAAAATTCAAATCTATAATACGCAAAATATTAGTTATAATTCTATTATTATAATAGTAATACAAAAAGATAATATACTTACTAAAAAGAAAATTAATTATAAATATTTTTATTGTTTTCTAAAATATTGCTAAAGTTAAACTCTAAATATAATAGTCAATTTAATTATACTTATAATTATCGATTTTATTATAAAAAAGTTTACAAATTAAACACTAAAATACAAATTAAGAAATAAAAAAGTTAATCGATTTTTAATATTTTCGATTTTTACAAAAAACAATAATATTAAGTTTTTACTTTTGTATATACTATTGCAAAATATTAGTATATTAGTTAAAAGTATATTATCTATTTGTATTATCTTAATTATATTAGTATCTCGAATATTTTTTTCTTTGGTTTTTTTTTAAGATTTTTTTTGTTTTTGTTTATTTTACTATATTTAGATTGAGAAATTAATTTATTGCAAGAAAATTTCGAAATTAATTAATAAACTAGCAAATTAAGTATATTAATTCTAGATAAAACATTTTGTATTATTTATATATATTATCTATCTGCTTTACGCAAATTATCGAAGAAAATAATAAATTTAACAATATTAAAAAGAAATTTATATAAATATAAAAAAAAAAAAAGTTCGAGACAAAATTTAAAGAAGTTATAATAAAATAAGCAATAATTTTAATAATTTTAACTAGTATAGATATGTTAAAAAATTCCGTAAAAAGAGAGACTTAAATTAGTAATTAGCAATAAGAATATATAATATAAATAACAAAATAGTTAACAAATATAAACTTGTATAATATATTAACAAGATTAGATATATATTAATATAAAAAAATAATAATTTTGTATTAACAAAAGTTTAAAGTAAGTATTAGTAAATAAATATTAACTTTAACTTTAATATATATATTTTTTACTTTGTTTTAATAAAATTATTTGTTAATATATTATTTACAATTCTATTAATTTTTTCAAATTTTCTATTTTTTAAATTCTATTGTACTCTACTAGATATTGTAAGAAATTTCTAAATTGTTATATAATTGTATTATTTCTATATATTATTTGTAAAATAAACTAAGTATATACACAAATAATAAAAGTGCTATTAATTAACTCAAAAAGCATTGTAAGTTGCAATTGTATACAAAAAAAAATTAAAAATTAAAAAAAAAATCGAAAATAGTACAATAATTGCAAAATTATTTTAATTTGATTTAAGAAATTGTATAAAACAACTATTTAAGAGCAAGTCTCTACATTAAATTGTAAATATATAGAGAAAAATATTAAAAATAAAATTAACAAATATCAAATTAATTAAGATTTTTATAATAATATATTTAGATAATATAATAAAATATACAATATTAACAATTTTATAATAGAATACTTTAAAAATAAGTTTAGATAAAAAATGAAAAATAAATTTGCAATTAAGAAAACAAATCAACTTAAAATTATTAAAAAAATACAAAAATTGCTTAAAAATACAAATATAATAATAAGTTTATTTTTTAAAAAAATATATATTATTTGAATATATTATCTATATTCTATATTTAAGTTAAATAATATTACAATTAAGTATTAATAATAAGTTTAATATTAATAAAAGTTTTTCGATCTATATAAAATCGATTGTAAAAATTATTTAATAACAAATTATTTATTACAATAATTTAAATAATTTAAAAAAAGCTAATAATAACAATTTTATAGAATTGTTTAATATCTTTGTTAAAGAATTTGCAATCTTAAACAATACAAAGAAAAAAAAAATTAAATTCTATTATTTTTAAGATAAAGAATTTCGATAATATAATTAAAGAAAATAATTATAAGCAAAAGACTTAATATAAAATTTAAAATAATATAAAAAAGTTAAATTATAACTATTATCTAGCAACAAATAATAAAAATATAAAATTAAAAAATTAAAACAAAAACAATAAAGATAATAGCAATAGAATTAATAAAAATAATAATAACAAAAATAATAATAAGATAAAAAATAACTCGAATTAAACTATTTAGAATAATAGTAAAACAAACAAGATTATTAAAATTTTAAATTAATAGCTTTATATATATAGTCTAGAAAGTCTACTATTACAAAAACAATTATAATATATTACTCTAATATATTACTATATTATATACTCTATCTTATTATTTTTTTATATTATAAAATTGTAATTAAAATAGATATTAGAATTGCAACTTATATATAACTTTATTTAATTTTACTTAATTTAAAAACTTTAATTCTTAATAATATATTAAAAGTATATATTTGATATTTTAATAATTTTACTATTGTTTAAGTATTGTTTCTTTATATATAACTAGATAGAATAAACTTAAATAGCAAGTTTCGATAGCTCAATAATTAGAACAAATATAATTGTTAATAATTGTTGTCAAATTTGAAGATATATTGCAATATTAATATTAAGCTAGCTATAAATAATATCAATCTATTTGATATTTATATTATATCGAGAATTCGAATTTCTCTTAAAGTACAATTAAATTAACTTTTTAAATTTTAACTCTAAATAGTTTAAATATATTATTTTAATATATTACTAGATAATTTACTATTAAGAAATTATAGAATAAAATATAACTTTCTACTATTTATTTTAGAATTTTTTTATACTAATACTAAGTCTTAACAATTCGAATTGATTTTTCGAGTTGATTTTCGATTTTAAGTCTGCAACTCGACTCGAATTGTCAATTTCAATATTAGAAATTAAATCGACAATTCGATTTTAACTTTTGAAATTAACTCGACTCGATTCGAATCGAATATCTGACTCGAACTCGATAACTCGATTCGACGCGATTAGTCTAATTATATATAGATTAACTTAAACAATAATATTGCGAATTTTTAAGCTTAACAAGTTGCTTTTGCTTTTCTACAAATTTATTGCTCTTAAAATATTACAAAAATCTACTTATATATCGAAAAGAAATAACAAACTTAATATTTAATTTATAGCTTTAACAACAATAATTTTGTATATAAAACAAAACTAATTCGATTTCTAGCAAAGAAAACTATTAATTAATTGCTTAAAAACAATTTTAAGAAATATAGACAAAAAAAGAATTTGCTCTTAATAAAGATACAAAAAAAAGATCTCTTTTTATTAAACAATATTAATAAGAATATATTATTATTAATATTAAAGTATTAAAGTATTCGAAATTATAAAATAAGACTAATAAATCTTTATTATTATTAAGTTGTTAAAGTTTTTAATTATTATTTTAATTTTAACAACGCAATACTTTAGAGTCTAATAAAAGCTTAATAAATTATTTAGTATTAAAAGACTAAAAATTATTATAAGAATTTTAACAAAAAGACTATTGTTAATAACTATAATTTAAAGAAATTAAGACAAATATTCGATTTCTTTTAATAATATTTTACAAATATTAAGTATATTATTTTCGATTACTTTTTGCGAAACAATTTGAACTTTCTTTTAAATTTTTTTTTTTTGCAAAAAAAGTTATATCGACGTGCGAAACTTTCTAATTGGAATTATTATATTTCGACAATAAGAGTTTAACGTCAATTTTATATTTTTTCTATATTATAAGTAATAACAAGATTAATTAGAATAATCGAATTAAGTACTAGAAATTATTAAGATATCGAAATATATAGCTTTATATTTTTAGCACAATAATTAATTATTTTGTATAACAATAAAAGCAATTTAACAAGAAATTTCTTTTGTTTAAAATTAATAAAGACTAGTACAATACTTAAATATTAATCGATAAATAGATACTAGTTATTAATTAATTTAAAACTTCGAAATAAATATATTTAAAGCTTTTAAATATTGTTTTCTATTGTTCGAAAAAGATTTTTTTTATTCTCTCTTATATTATTGCAATTTTATGCTTATATTATTTTATTTCTTTACTTTTTATAACTTCAATATATATCTACTATTTTATAAAAGTATATATTGCTATTTTAAAACTTTGTTGTTGTAAATCTTGTTGTCGAAGTAATTGTTTTATAAATAATAATTGTTTAAATTGTAAAAAAATTCCAAGAATAATCTCTCTCAAAAATTATACACTTAAAAGCGCAATTTCGAAACAATTATATTATATTTACAATATTGCTTTAATTGTTATTATTACTTTAGACAACAATTGTAATAAAGCAACAAAGTTATTTAATAAATTTGCAAATTATATATAATTAAATAGTATTATTGCTAATTTATATTTTGCTATTGCTTTTAATTTTTAAATATTTTGTTTATTTTTTTAAACTTCTCTTAGTATATTATTAAAAAGATTTTGAATTCTATATAACAAAACTAAATTAACAAAATCTATAATACTTTAAATATTAAAATCTTAAAAAAGAAATATACTAAACAAAATTTTAAAACAAAAGAGATTAAAAAACTTAATATAGATATTGATTAAATCTAGCAACAAAAGCAATAAATTAATAACTCTATATATAAGAGCTATTTTATCTTCTTATCTTGTTAATTTATACGCAATATAGTAGACTTTCTACTAAAATATACAAACGCTTATTTTATTGCAAAAGCGCAAATAAAGTCTTCGAAAAAGTTTGTTTAAATAATTTTTTCAAAATTGAATTATTAATTGTAGTAAAAGATTGACAATATTATTATAAAACAATTTCTAAAGTTTTTAAATTATTTATATATTGTTTTTTTACAAGATTTTGTTATTCTTTGTAGTTAATATTCTATTTACTCTTTTTAATATTACAAGATCTTTAAATATTTTTTATATTTTGTTTTTGTTATTAATATTGTTATTTATTTAAAGAACAAAGATTGCAATATTAATATATAGATTAAATTAACAATATTATTACTAAAACAATAAGTATTTAATCTAAATATCTTATTATTAAACTTAATTCTTAATAGCTTTAATAAATAGCGTAAATAAACAACAAAAATAGAGAGCAAATTAGACAACTTTCTAAATAATAAGATTGTCTTTGCGTTTATTAATCCTCCTGATCTCCCCAGTCTTGGCTAACCAAACTCTATAAATATTTAGAAGATGTGCGGCTATGGACCGCGATCTAACAGTTATCAGCCCTATGACGCAAGACTACATGTACCTTGTTCTAATTGACAACGATTTCTTTCCGCACTGCGTCCGGCCAAGTCTTGCACTCACTCATGTGCAACGTCCCGCAATCGCGATAACATGTCTGGAGTGGGAGAGGGCATTGCAGGTCTTACATTGAGTGCGATCAGTGTAGTAGCTTTGTTCACGACATGTATCGACTGCTTCAACCTTTTTGCAGCAGCAACAGACTTTGAACGCGATTACGAGCTGCTATGGCCCGTTCTTGCGATTCAGAAATTGCGACTGCTCCTGTGGGGAGAGTCGGTCGGTCTCGCTTCACGTCACAGTATAGCTGTCAAGAAACCTTCTTCAGAGCTTACATCGCTCATCTCTTCTAGTGCAATCAAGCCATCACCATCCCGGCCTAGACGACCCTCTAGTCAATTATGTTCTCCTAAAAACCCTTCAATCCATACAATAGCTCTTGACTGAGACACGAGACCTTGACAATCGCTACGATCGTCAGCGCTCGGCGCCGCTTCCACAACAACGCTCACGGGGCCTAAGTGTCTTCAGGAGCAGTTTTGAGGAGTTCGACGTCGCCGTGCATAGAGAGCAAAAGCAGGTCTCATTTAAGAATGCGACGAGGTGGGCGATTCATGACGCGGAGAAATTCAAAGTTACAGTCGAACGGGCTAAGGAGCTTCATCGATGGATTGCACGATATGACGAGGTCTTTGGGAGTGCTTCTAGATCAACAAGCTCGGTTGAAGGAGGAGATTGAATCTGTGTCCGATAGAGAGAGTCTTCAACTCATCCGCGATGCTGCTGGCCAGGAAGATGTGGCCAATGTGGCAAGGCAGAAATTACAGTAATCATTTACGGCTTCTACTGTCGAATCTCCCCAGCCCGCGGATTCAGCGACTCCTTCAACGCTGAAGGTACGGAGAGAAACCCGCACTAGATCTGTTGGCCGAGAGGAGATCTAGTGTTGGTAAGATATTCATATCCGCATTGAGGGAACTAACGTCTAGCAACATATTAGACTTCGATACACGGACGCGCTAATTTCTGGATCAGGAGCGCATAGGCCCAAGAACCAAATTCTAGCCTCCACTCCAGATAGTTTTCCGAAACTTTTCCCTTCGAGCGAAACACTTTTCTTGCAGCACGATAACGAAATCGTTGATGGGAATTTGGCTCTTTGTGTTGCCACTGCAACAGGTCGAGGCTGCGGTCCACGTGTACAGCTGTTCTATCTGAAAATGGAGGATATCAAAAGACGAGAATTCTCTCTTCGTCCGCACAACCGAGCGTCGGGGCAGGAGGTGTGTTTCACATCCCGAGTATATCGGACCAAAATTACGAGACGAACCCGAGTTCGTCGATCTATTAGCAGTTCCATGAGTAGCCTTCAAAGCATGTCAAGTGGCCGCAGAAGTTCAATATCTTCGCAAGCATCCGCTACAGGGTTGTCGCAGCCCGGCGCAGACGTCACGACCTAAGGTACTGTCAAGTTCAGCCAAATCAAGACCAAACAACAAGCGGAGACGAAGACTACCAGGGCTCGGCCTTTTTACGTACGTGCACATGTTGTCCGAGAAAGCCGAAGCAGTTTGACACACTGGAAGAATTGAGGTAAGGCAGTATATCTCTACTCCACCAACCTCTTTCTGATCGCCATATTCTAGAGCCCACGAGTCCGAAAAGCCGTATCACTGCCAATTCTGCAACAACAAATACAAGAGCAAAAACGAAGTCGAGCGCCATCAAAATTCTCTTCACCTCCATCGTTAATCCTGGTCCTGTGCTATACTGGCCAGCGACTACAAGTGCGCCTTTCACTCCGGCACCTCCACCTCGCACAAATCTCACGATCCAGATTCCCAGCTCGCAGTCGCCGCAGATCACGAATCTGCCGTAGACATCTGCGGCTACTGTGGAACCGAATTCAAAGATGTTTCCCACCCCAGTTGGGAAGATCGTATCATTCACTTGAATATCCACAATTTCCGGAAATGCCATCTCAACAATAAGAAGTTCTTCCGAGCAGACCATTTAGGCAGCATTTGAAACACAGCCACGCGGCTACGAGTGGAATGTGGACGTATCAATTAGAGCTCGCGTGCATGAGAACTGAGGTTCCAATTCTCGATCACGATGGTATGGGTCAGCAGCATCATGGCGGACAGGGTATATCTTCTAGTCGAAGGGACTCTCCACCAGAGCCCGTGACGGAACAGCAACAGGGAGAACTAGGCGTACTCTTTAGGCGAAGGAACTCTTCACCGGAGCCCACAAATAAAATCAGCCTCGCGTTTTCAAACTATGCGCATGTGGAGATCTCTCGCGCGAGGATCGGGAAGAACGGAAACTATGGATTTGAGTATTGGGGCACTAAATAAATATGGTCTAGGAGGCGAGGAGATTCTCAATCTGAGACAGCAGCTTCATACTCACTCTGCAAGTCTTCTTCTAGAGACTTGATCCTTGCTCACATCAAGGTCCAGGAGACTGACGAACATGACATTCGAGCTGGACATTCAGCTGGAGGTTGGATACCTAGGGCTCTGATGCGTATCACTGACGAGGAGGTTATCAACCCCAAAACCGGGACGAACAACTTGCCTGAGTGGGTAATAATGATCCTTGCCCTTTCGCAGAGTAGATATCTAAATTGTAAAAGTCTCTTCGTCGAAACCGGCGTCGTTGCGTTCGTCAATAATTATATCAAAGAGCGCTGGAAAAAGAAAAGTGAAGGGCCTTCCCCCGATGTCGTGTCCCGTAGGCCTTGAATGCTAGATCGATGCAACCTTAAGTATCTTCCAAGCGCAGACCTGGAGATGCCTTTAGGCGCGAAAGCAAGATTCCGACGTACTTGTTGTTGATAAGAATGCTAGTTCTAGAACACCTTATGTAGGCATACGAATAGAGACGTGTCGTTAGCATCCGACATCGAAGGGCCCATCGCTTCTCTGACCTCATTACAGCATCTCTTTTCCGCGACTTTATAAGACGGGGGTATGTTCAAGAGGGCGAGAACGCGTGCACACTTTCCTGGCTACTCATTGTGGGAGGACTGGACAATTCAATGAATGAATGATGAGCTTGGCCGTCAAAAAGAGTTGAAAGACTGAGGTGCTGGTCACCCTAGTTGGGCGCCAAGAGTTCTTGGCGAAGACGAACCGCCCGCTCCCCCATCATCAATTGTGCTTCCGCTGTACATCCTTTCCAACTCATTCCTTACACTATTTGTCAGCATGGCTGTCGAAGATCAAGAAAGCCCCGAGAAACTTGTGGAACGCCTAACGAACGGCTTCGGCGCCTTGCTCGAGCAAGTTCAAGAGCTTGCAAGCAAAAATCAGGACCTAGAAAAGCGCCTTGCGCGGGCACG
>JAABUL010004514.1_pt1 | contig 18501 bp, 20 predicted proteins | sample 5559151 | NCBI WGS metagenome assembly JAABUL01 (sample SAMN10711876, study PRJNA513368) | rock metagenome | isolation source: Antarctica rocks | place: Antarctica: Victoria Land, Pudding Butte sud | reverse complement strand
AAATATTTTGCAAAAATTTCTTTTTCTAGTATTAATAGCAAAAGTAAAAAAATCTTAATCAAATTAATTTGCAAATTAATTAGAATATAAACTACTAAATAACAAATTGCAATAGATAGATTTGCTAGAATTTTCTTTGTTTAAAGACAACAATTAACTTAAAGCTTTTAAAGAATTTAATATTTTATAAACAAAAATACAAATATAGTATAACAATATTCTTTAACAATTTAAAAAAAAAACTTAAAAATAAAAAAATAATGCAAGAGAGTAATACAAGTAGCAACTAATATAAATAAACTATTCTAAAATAATATAAACAAAAGTAGTTTTTAAGTCGAAGTATATTACTTAATATTGTAGCAAAAAATTCAAAATTATAATAACATATATTCAAAAATAGAAAATCTTAATATAATAATATTATATTTGATTTTTTAACAATTTGATTCGATTTCAATTGTTAAAACTAAGAATTGAATCGAATCGATTTAATTTTAAAATTATAGAAATCGAATTAGATTTCGAGTCGATTCCTAATATTAAAATTGTTGAGTTGAGTTAATTTTAAAAGTTAGAATCGAAACCCGATTCAACAATCAGTCTAGTATTAAAATCTAGCGACAAACATAGCTTAATTAATACAAAATATAATTGTTTAATTGTAACCTAGTAGTTTGCCACCTCTATATATATTATTTCCCGCGGGTGTTTGCAACGCGCGAACACCTCGCAGGTGCTTTTGGCGCAGTTGGTTTAGATTCTGTCCTGTTACATTAATTTTGATTGTATAACAAATGTGCAAGTTGTAACTTTACAAACTTGTTGCAAAAACTTGTATAGAATTTACACTAAACAGTTGCATGTCTAACAATATTACGAGGTTTCGTCCTCAGATCTGATGCGAAAAAAAAACATATAACCCTCGAATAATATGGACCCTAGATTTTTCTTGGTGTTCGTGACGGCAGTTCTGATGCTAGCCCCGCTCGACACGTGACTATTATCCCGACTGTTCTAGCTTTGTCATAACATTCTATCTTGAACGCTAGTCGAAGCTCGAGCAATCACGCTATAATGATCGAAAATCTAAGCTGGCAGATAAGAGCATAAGTAAGCCATGCATTACATCCGAATCATCTCTGCTCTCGCAGCGGTCTACCTGATTGTAAGTTCGAGATTCTTTCTGAGGTTCTACGTTTGCTAAGCCTCTGCGCAAGTACATTGTCAACCGCATCATCTACAATCTCCTCTTCCACCCTTTGGCCAAGTATAAAGGCCCTATCCTGTGGAATGCTTTCAGATTTCCATTCCTTCAATCTATGATTGGGGGCAGCCTGCCTCACCATGTAAAGACTCTGCATGAACGATACGGTCACATCGTACGCGTCGCTCCGAACGAACTGTCTTTCACCGATCCGGCTGCGTGGAGGGATATATACACCAAAGGGTTTTTGAGACCTTACGAGTACAAAGACAAACCGCCAGGAAAGGACGCCGAAAACCTGATCTCTGCCGACGAATTGACCCACCAGCGATTTCGTAGAGTGCTCGCCCCAGCATTCGTGGTCAAACCGGAGCAGGAAGCTGTCGTTCGCTCTTATGTCGACCTGCTCGTGCATAAACTCAATTCAACTATTGAGCATAGCGGCGCTGAGCAAGCTACTACGGTGGACATTCTTAAATGGCTCAATTACACCACCTTCGACATTATTGGTGATCTTTTGTGGGGCTCCTCGTTTGGCTGCCTCGAGGGAGTACGGTACCATCCGTGGATTCAAGTCATTGCGCAATTCAAGGTCGCCCTAATCGTGGGAGCCACCAAGTTCTACCCTCCTCTGGACAAGATTCTGATGATGATCACACCGAAATCTGCAATGAGTGACTTGATGCAGATCTGGAAGACTACAGAAGATAAGATTGCGCAACGCCTCGAGGCGGGCAGTAAAAGACTAGACATCATCTCCTACATGACCAATGCTCCAATATCAGCATCGCCAGCTCCAGAGCACACTGATAAGATGTCGCTACCTGAAATCGAGATCAACGCAATGTTGATCGTTGTGGCAGGGAGCGAGTCGGTAACCACAGTATTGACCGGGATCACAAATTACCTTGTACGCGACCAAACCAAACTTGGAGCTCTTGTTCATGAGATCAGGTCAACTTTCCGACAGGAACAAGATATCAGTGGTGCGAGCCTCAGTCGCCTTCCGTATCTGAACGCTGTACTCAATGAGGGTCTGAGGCTGTGCCCCACGATTCCGGATGGGATGAGGAGACAGGTGCCGAAAGGCGGCGCATCGGTAGCAGGGCATTTCATACCCGAAGACACCGTGGTATCAATACCTCAATGGTCGGCATATCAATCGGCTGAGAACTTTACTCTGCCAATGGCGTTCGCACCCGAGCGATGGCTGGACGATGCCGCGAATCACTCGTACAGCCATGACAGGAAAGACGCTTTTCAGCCTTTCTCACTTGGACCGCATAATTGTCCGGGAAGGAGCCTCGCCTTCCTGGAGATGCGCTACATCTTGGCGAGGCTGGTATGGCACTTCGATCTGGAACGACCCTCGGGAGTGGATCCACCGCAATGGGCAAAGCAGAGCATCTATTGGTTCTGGGAAAAGCGGGCAACCCATGTACAGATACGCCATGCAAAGTGACCAACACCTGTCGTGGGTTGCAGCCCCCTCGGGGAGTGGGGGGGAAGCCGTCAATCAGCTCTAGGCTTAATTATGCAGGATATCGGCGTTAAAAGGTTGCAGGCTCATTGGAGCGACTAAGAGAACAAACTTGAAACGACACCAAATGGAGCGGGCCTTTGCCGCTCATGTAGCCGCTAGTTGCCGTTAGCTACCGTCGATTGCCGCTGGCTGGTCGAAGGCTTCTCCCTCCATTTTCGAAGGAATACATTGCATTAACGCCTCCAGCAACCTCCGATGCACACTGGACCCTTTGAGTCTCAGCTGAGCTGCACGATCCTTCTTGATGCGCACTATCCTCCATGATGTGCACGGAACTCGCAACTTCCGATGCAGTCCTGGATGTAAGGCGTCCTAATCGAATTCTCCACATCGCACATGCAGGCTCGTACTCACCGCCTGTGATGCTCGAGCTTCCTTGGGGTCGCACGGTTGCCTGAATGGCGGAGTACACGTGCATCCACTACATAGTAGATTTGATTTTAGCTGGTGGGCTTTATTCCAGGCACCGACATAAATTGACACACCTACATGTACCATATGCAAGATATGCCAAGCCCAGGTGTGACAAGCCGATGCATCATGCATGACAAAGTTGCCTTGTTACATTGGTATGTGAACGCCAAGTCCGACTGAAGCGAGAACTGACTTTCTAATCTGCTTGCACGGCACGTCCTTGGAGTTGAGGCTTTTCAAATTTCGTAGCAACGGTGAGGGAAGCGAGATTAAGTGCCAAATACTTGCGTTGGCTACGAGCTCACTCTAGGCTGAGACTTGCACACTACAGACCGCACGAACGAAGCTCGCAATGAAGCCTATCACGCTTTACTGGAGGAGTACTCACCAGCAAGAGCCCTATGAACCATAGCTGTGACTGACGAAGTATTCAGACCAAGTGCCCAATCCGTCCAAGGTACTCATCATCCTCGAAGAGCTCGGCCTCGCCTATCAGTCCAAATGGGTCGAGCTCGAAGATCTGAAGGCCGAACCATTCACGTCCGTCAATCCCAATGGCAGGGTGCCAGGTAAGCAGAAGACATGGTCTTACCGACTACCTTCATACGTTATTGTCTCTGATCCCGCGCCTCCTAAGCGATCGTCGACCCAAACACAGGCATCACGCTGTTCGAGTCCGGTGCCATCGTCGCCTATCTAATTGCGACCTATGACAAAACAAGCTCCCTTACCTACACTTCCTCCCCAGAAAACTTCCAACTCCAACAATGGGCCTTCTTCCAAGCATCCGGCCAAGGCCCTTACTTTGGCCAAGCCGCCTGGTATGCTCTCCCTCTCTCCGAAGACTCGACAACAGCCCCACTAACACACGCTCCCCACCGACAGGTTCAACCTCTTCCACCCCGAGCCTCTCCCCTCCGCCCGTGATCGCTACAACACCGAAATCAAGCGTATCGTCTCGGTGCTCGATGCCCACCTGAAGGGCAGGTCCTGGCTCGTGGGCGACAAATGCACCTACGCGGACCTCGCCTTCGTGATGTGGAACATGCAAATTCCCTATGTTATGAAAGATGCAAAGGATCCTTGGGATATCGAGAAGTATCCACACTACAAGCGGTGGATGGAGGCGATGCAGGCAAGGGATAACTTGAAGCATGTCATGAGCGTCATGATGGACAAGGAAGTCAAGAGTGAGGGGCGGGTCTCTTGAAACAGGCTCCGGGGGTCCAGGATGCGTTGAACACGTTCCCTCGATGTTCATGCACTCGTTGGGGACGGGAGCAAGTGTGTCAAGGTGTGGAGCGCACAATTAAACGTATTGCATTACAGCTTCCCCTGCACAGATCCCTCGAGCGCTACTATTGTCGGTAGCCTTATGAAATGAGCCAGATGCATCTCTATTCGGATTCCGTGTGTTCGCGGAAAGTAAGAATGAGTTATCGAGACTGAATCACCTGGCTGGGCCCACAGCATATGACCTGTACAGAGAATTAAGATGGTGGATATATAGGCTCATCGACTGACGATATCGTACGGATACAGGCATACAAGAAACGCACATGCCGTTCTTCCACTTTCCAAAATCACCAACAACACTATCCCTCACAACCAGGCTACAGAACCAACCCGCTTACTATCAACCGCAACACAGAGCTCCTTCAGACCTCCGTCCCAAACCCTCTCTTCACCGCAATATTCATCCTCGCCGCACCCCTCTCCTGCACGCAAGCCTCCAAGTCCTCCTCCTCAGCCGTCCTCCCTCCTCCAATATCAACCACATTGTGCGCCACCAAATCGCCACCCTCGTCCCCCTTCCCCAACTTCTGCCAGTGCCCGCTGCCCTGGCCCTCCATCACCAACCCACTCTCACTCCCTTCCCCGCCCTTCTTGCTCCCACGGGACCGTAGGCGCGACGAAGAGTTGTTGGAAGGGCCACTCCTCGACGACAAATACGATCGCAGGCTGTGCATCCACTTCCCGAAGCTGTTGTTGTTGTTGAGGAGGGGGCCGTAGGTCGGGAGGCAGGCGGCGACGATGGAGCAGTTGGGCTCGATGTGCGCCCAGATGAATTCTTGGGTCGCGAGGTAGTAGTAGTTGTGATGCGGGCTGTCAATGACCTGCTGCTGGCCTTGGTGGAGGTAGTAGATGCGCAGCGCGGCGGCGATACAACAGCTGAGGAATGACGTATCGAGTTAGCATCCGCGGGAGATTGGGTTTGGGAGGAGAGGGAGGGAGGGCTTACAAGCCGCCTAGCCAGAACACCCCCGCGAGTTGGACTCTGCGGCGAGTAGGTAATCTCAAGGTCCGGATCACGGGGAGAGGGAAACATAGGACCATCACGTCGAAGACTATACTCATGCCGGCGACGGCGAGAGAGAAAGCGGCGAAGTTGTAGTTGAGTTGGCCGCCTTTCCAGGCTTTCGAGATGGGAGATGCGATGAAGAGCAGGCCCTGTCGGCTTGCAACATCAGCCTCCAGACCCATGGTACGGGGATGTGACCTGGTAAGGGTAGTGCACTGACGATGACGGTGGACGCAGCCCATGCCGCGAGTAGGATGACCATGGCATCGACGGACTTTTTGAAGGCTCTTGTGATGAAGATGCGGCGATAGAAGAGCAGAACAGAGATTTTGACTGTAGCGAGGACGAGTCCTAACGGAATGCCCTCGATCCAGAGACACTGGAAGTCTCGTTAGCTAGACTGTTCCCTGTAGCAAGAAAAGTGGGAGCTAATTTCCGGTGGGGACACGCTCACTCGTTCGAAGATTTCTGCGGCGTCTCCCGGGCTCAAGGTGGTGGTATCAACACCTCCCATGCCCGCGGCGACCCAGGTGTTGATGGAGTAAGCCCAGCTTAGGACCTGCTTATCTCAGCGCCCCTGATCGATTTTGAAGCCGATTGACATGCGTGAACGAACCAGGCTGATCGCGATGGTCCAGTCATCCCATTGTAAATCCAACGACTTCATCCGGCGAGCATAAAAGCGCAGCGCGACTGACAGGGTTGCCAAGGTAAGAAAGATGATTGAGTTGACGAGCAGAGAAAGAGAAATAAGGGAGTACGAGGGTACCACCGGTTGAGGTTGCGACATGGTGGGTATAATCTACTGGGGGGTGGAGTGCCGTATGCACCAGATTGGGTGACCACTTTTGAAAGAAGCTGGCCGAGGGGAGAAATTGAGCGAGATTGAACAACGGCTGCGCTGGACATCTTATCTAGCAGCCTGGACTTTCGATGCTGGAAATGGTGTTTCAGAAATGAGGCCCACTATGCATTGCTTGATGAGCCTAATACGCAGATATCAGCAGTATCGTAAGCTGACTGCGAGCGCGCTGAGGCTGAGGGATGGACCAAACTGCCCGGGCTTCCCTAAGGGGATTCTCCGTCCGGGGTGAAGTGTGTAGATGACGCATCCCAATTCTTTCGATGACAACGGAGGAGGATCAAAAAGAATCAAACTCAGTTCCTATGGGTGTATGGGATTCGTTCGTGTATGGAGCGGAAATTCCAGCATAGCCTCCGTCAGCAGCAGGCATGTGGCGGGGGAACGCCAGGAAAAAGAAAGGGGTGTGCGCGCAGTTTTGCTATCACGTAGCAATGTGCTCCTCCCGAATGAATTATCGAGGCAACGGCGCTTAGATCCTGTGCGTGCATATCGTGGACGGCGCAATACCTCAGCAATGTTCTTATTACTGACCGCCCGAGAAGTCGCAGCGTTAGTGCCGAATCCCAAATCCTAAAACTGGTGCCAATTGAGTCATTGACACAAGGTGCATAAGGTATGTGTACGTATGGCTCAAGTCTTTCTCCTTCTCTACGACTGTGTTCTGGCTGTCGTAGGCTGTCGGTTTCTGACTCGGCAGACATGATCTCCACCGTGGCTCTTGTCAGTACTGCCCTAGCATTAACGAGCTTCGGCTTCTACAACCTCCTCGCACTGCTTCGAAACCTCGGTCAGGCCAGGAAGTCTGGCTTTCCGTACCTCGTTCTCCCATTCTCGCCCTTTTCTCTACCGTGGTTATGTGCGCAAGCAATGATCGTGCCTCTCTCGGACCGGCTCCCACCAGATTGGATACCTCCAAGGCTTTCGTGAGCTCGCTGTGGCTTCTTGATCCGCTGTCACGCTGAGTCCATGACAGTATACTCCTGTTGAGTCGTACATGGCACTATGGATACTCACTGTTCGCGAGAATCAATACGGATGAGATCATGCTGGTCTCACCTGGCGGCAATATCCTGATGACCTGCAACCCGACAGCAGCACATCAAATCCTGCGAGACGAATCGTACGGCAAGCCGGCCGAACTCCTGAGTCTACTCAACATCTTTGGTCCCACCATCACGGGCACCGATGGCTGGGAGGCCCGCCTTTATCGGAAGATAACGTCACCGTTCTTCCACAAGGACACCATCAACAGAGTATGGACGAAGTCTGTCGCCGCAGCATCGGATCTTATGCAAGTTGCCAACGAACACAGTCGAGATCTGAGACCTTCGCTGGCAAGACTGTCGCTCCACATCGTGAACGAAGTATGCTTTGAAAGTACGCAGGACTGTTTAGAGGTCCTCAGGGCTCGCGAGCATGTCCCTCCCAGACACCAGCTGAGCTATAGCCATGCCATGGCAGACATGTTAGACCACTTCCCAATGGTATTTCTGACGCCACCTTTGATACTAGGTATTCTCTCATTCCCCTCCGTGTTATCATGTGGCTAACAACTTTAAGCACATTCGCCTCTGCCTGTACATAGGAGGGCTTACAAGGCCTATAACGAGCTTGTAAGATACATGGAGGACTTGCACGATAAGAAAAAAAGGGAGATACGGGACGTCAAGCCCATAGGCCCATCAAGTCTCTTAGGTAAGTCCTAATACCTCATGGAACGACAAGAACTGACACAAAAGGTGTCAAGACCTCATTGTTCAAGCTAGTGAAGAATTCAACCAAACTTCAACTGCCATTTCCTCTCCAGCTGTCCTAGGAAACATCTTCCTCTTTATGTTTGCAGGGCATGAAGCCAACGCCAACACCCTGAATTTCATCATAATCTTACTTGCTTGCCACCCTGGCATCCAAACCGCACTTCAAGCAGACGTACATCGGATCCTTGGTGCTGCACCTCCCAGCGAGTGGTCTTTCGATGCTCACTACCCGGCTCTTGCCACCAGTCATGTTGGCGCCGTGATCAACGAAGCCTTGCGTCTCTTCACAGTCCTGCAATTTATACCCAAAAGAAGCCCGGCCACACCGCACTTGCTTCCCCTGAGGAGCAAAATCCATATGATCCCAGCAGACACACTGATCCTCATCAATACCAGCGCAATCCACCGTCATCCGGACATTTGGCCTTCGCACTCCCAAAGCTCAGACACCACGCTCAGCGCTTATGGCTCCGTTAATGATTTCAATCCCGGCCATTGGCTTCATCCACCTGCAGATAACAGGGACGGGCATCCTCCAGATCAATTCTTGAAGCCAGTACCAGGCGGCTACCTACCTTTCTCGGATGGAAACCGGGGCTGCCTTGGCAAGCGGTTTGCATTAGTCGAGCTTGTAGCTCTTGTGACCCGCATATTCGAGGAGTTCTCAGTTGAGCTGATCATCGACTGTCATGCCGATGCTTCTGACGAGACACGAAGCGCAAGATGGAGGGACGCAAGGGAGGCAGCTGTCACTGGACTGGCAAGGGGAGTAGAATTTAAGATGAGCTTGCGTATGACTGGGGAAGTCCCCGTGAGATTTGTGAGGAGGGATAATTGTTAACAGCTCAAGAATGTAGACGCCATCTGAGTTATCTGATTCTGTAGCGCTCCCCCGAACCGTGCGGAGCAGATATTTGGAATCGAGAAGATCACAACTGAATAATCCGTGCACAAGCAATTTCGGTAGATCCTACACCCATTCTCTGCAAATGCACATCCAGTCATAGGGTTCGATCTAAGGATTGGACCGGAATGAAACCATTGGGTATGCATAGACCGAGAACTGTTCGAGTATTTACCGAAACTGGGTGTGCACGGAACGTTCACCTTTACGTATACATTGGCAACATTCAGCTTCGATAGCCACACCTTGAACTTCGATTGCCTACCCTGTTTGTCGCTCAGTACTTGGCATGACATCCCAACCAAAGTATGACCGGGCTTACCCTATTGGGATAGCGCTTGATCATTGCATGCTACAACTCGGCCGCGTCTTTGGACATCTCCTTCAACTCGCCAAACGCGTGGACGTAATCCATCATTGTAGGCACATTGCTGATGCCATCGACAGCGCCGGGACAAATATGCGACACGATCACGGTCCCCGGTTTCAGGGCGGCAGTCTGTTCCAGTGCTGCGGCCCAGGCATTCCGCTTGGCTTCCTTGGTCGCGTGGCCATGTCGGAGTTGACGAAGTCACAAATCTGAGCACGTTCCCGAATTCCGACCTTTCCGCCTGCTGGGCGCCGGTTAGTTTCTGTCTTTGGAAGACGCTGCTACTCGGCAGAGAGTCATAAGCCTCAGCATATCCAAAGCTGATAGGTTCTTCGACCACTAGCACCAGGGGCATCGAGTTCAGGCCACCTCTATCGCCGATTATGGCACCTCGGAGATAATTGTGAATTAATCGACCGGCAAGATGCGCATACGGAGTATTGTGTGTTGGATCACAAATCATCTTAAATCCATGCTACCCCCCTTCTGGTGATGTTGATACAATCAGGGGTAAGTCGGACTGACAATTTACGGTGGTTGTCAAGACTAAGACTCCACATGAACGCGGATCTCTTATCGGAACACGTTGAGCGTCTGATCTCGCCCGGAACACTGCGCTTCGGTTATTTCTCGTACACGGAAGGCCAACGCGGTAGTTCGCCAGGAAGTTCTGTCCATAAGACATCTGTCAGGTATATATAGGCCGTCTTGATCTACTTGCCTCAAGCTGCTTGGTCAAAGTAAAAACAGCTTGCCACCCCTCCTGATTGAATATGACAAACAAACTCACAGGTATAGATTCCCTTACCTTATGCACAATTCCCTGTTCCTTGACCTTTCGAGGGACTGACAAGACGCAGACGGACAAACTAGAGAGGCTTGTGTTGCCTGGGGAAGATGCGTGTCCCGTCCAAGCAAGCCAGGAGACTTCTCTAGTCTCTATGCGGAAGACGGACGCCACGTGGATCATTGCCACTATTACAAGCAGACTGGGAAGCATGAGCTGGAGATTCTCCACAAAGTTTGTCTCAACTCCATACCGGATTGCATGATCAAGCTCGAAAAATTTGACCTTCTCGAAATGCTTCTGATGGGAAACGTCGAGCACACATCTGGTACACTGGATCAGGGACTTTTGCTAGAGACTTGATGGATACGAAAGCAACGGGGAAGGAAGTGAAGTACCCGGGCACTGTCGGTTTCTTGTTCGACGAGAAGGGGAAGGTTGTTAGTAGCGATGAATGGAGGAGTAACATATTCTACAAGCTGCCACCTTTAGATTATCGGTATGTCAGCGACTTACTTATGTGAAAAAGCTTTCTCATACAAATCGCAGTATTCTCTGGGACACAACCGCTTAGAAGGCTCCGTGCCCTACCAGAAATTCGTGGTGGATATTACAGGCCAGTATTGCAATAGTCGTCCGACCGTGGGTCCAGGGCCAGCCTTCTGTTCCCCACGGAGAGATTCGAGATTAAATACTCCCATTCTAGCGAGTCGAGAGTCCACGTTTCTGGTTCCCAAGAGAAATTACAGAAGATATCGCGGAGGAAGAGTTGGAGATGTTGTTATCACTCTCTAAACAACTATTCGGTCTCGATTTATCTGTTCTCGATAGCGATTTTTGTAAATCCGTCCTCTATATCTATACAACAAGTAGCAAACAAGTGAATTGGCGGTTGCACCCTGGTTGCGAATTGGCAGCTTGATTTCTTCCCACCACACCGAGGGCCCCCCACTAAGAACATGCAAGTAGATAAGGAGCGCTTACCAATTCTTAGTGGGGAACCCACGAGTAGTTTCGAAATAGTGCTAAAAACAACTGTCAACCAGTCAAAGTACATGTAATTAGATTTCTACATTACCTTATGCGAACCATTAGTATACAAGCTGATTTACTCCGTAATCTTTCTCGAATCTCTCCGGCTGTCTTTTGTTACTGGATATTCTTCCACTGTTCGACACGCCTCTTAGCGTCACCAGCACGTACAAAAAAAATGGCTGGTGCTCCAGTAAATGAGAATACATACGTATTCAACAGGGACTATCGATCATCAGTGCGGTGAGTGCTCCCTTCCCTCAGCGACGCTTCGCGGAATATGGCTGATCTGACTTGGCACCCATCGTCCAAAACAGTTTGAACCTCAACCACTGGCTGATCCAGCAGCAGCTTGGCTACCTTCTCCATCCGAAGATCCCGACCAACGTCTCTGACCTCCATGTGGCCGACATCGGTACAGGAACAGGGTAACAATTCAACTGACAAGGCCCTAAATGCCCTGTCTTCCGCACTACCATAATTTGACTGTTCTAACAGCATCTGGCTGATCGATCTATCCCGCCAACTTCCAACCTCGAACACTCTCAACGGCTTCGACGTCTCGCCCGCTCAATTTCCCCCACCCGCATGGCTGCCGCGAAACGTTCGGCTCCACGCGCACGATGGGTTTACGCCGTTTGCGGAGGAACATCGAGGGCGGTACGACGTAGTGCACATGCGGTTCATGACAACAGTCTTACGCAAGGAGAACATGCATCCGATTCTCGAAAACCTTGCCAGTCTTCTGAGTACGTCAAATCGGTGATGGCAACTCATCATTGTTTGCCTAAAACCCTGATCGCAGAGCCAGGAGGACACGTGCAATGGCTGGATCTCGAACCGCTCTCGGTTCGGATTGCGACCCTCGACCCCACGGGCCCATTGGAGGAAACTGCGAAGGTGGCAGCTTTGATGCGGCGGTCTGGAGCCGGTCCTATGCATGAGTGAGCTTCATAGATGATCCCAGTGTCTGTCAAAATCAGGTTCCCTCGCTCATACACGCCACAGCTTGAGCTCTAGCGGGCTGCATTCAGTAGCGATGGATCGCTTCAGGATAGCGGACTGCTACCGTATGCCCTGGGGTCAGAGCCATTTGATGGGCTACGAGGAGCTCTGGAACAGACAGTCGGAAGCCAAGGGAAATAGCGCCGATGTTTTACGAGAGGGTCTGGAGGCTGTAGAACGGTTGAATAATGAATTGAAGGCGGGAGCTAGTCTTGATTGCGAGTACTTCTGTTGGGTCGCTAGAAAGCCCTGAGGCCATGATAGAATCGCCACTGCCGTAGGTTGTGGGGCTAGATAGCAGCAGGATAATCTGCTGCACTTTTCATCTCCTATCGTGACGATCTGCTTGGACGCTCCCTTGAAAGATCTTGTGTTATTCGCTCAATGCGGGGAACGGCGACCAGCAAGGTCCTGTGCATACTGATCCACCATTTTGTAGGGGCACTCGGAATGCCAATATCCAGATACGTGAGCACCCTGTAAAACATTCGGGGCCCGATAATCCAGCATATCGTAAAAGCTTAGCGCTCTGTCTGGCATCATCGCACACCATGGTGGAATCAGTAATGTCTAGAGAAACGAGACGGACGAGGTCTGGGTATCGACTCGATGTATATTGTTCGATAGTATACTATGGATGACAGCCAGCCTCAGGACAGAAAGTAGACGAAATTACAAATGCATAAGGCTACGTCTAGGCCGGGCCAAACCTAAAGCCCTGAATATGCACGTCCCTGCATGGGCGTGACTGCAGAACTCCACTCATCCGAGCATCTTGATTGTGACACGCTGGCTGCGCTTCTTACAACCCGTTTGTCTGGAGAAAATTTATCATTTGATTGAACGCGCTTGGAGCGGAGTAGTGAGCAAATATAGAGTGGCCGGCCCCTGGAACGATGTAGTGTTGTGATTTGCTTGCAGCGGGATAAAAAATCGGGACTACGAGTGCTGACCGGTCCTGTGGCTTCGTACAGTCGCCGCCACAGAAGACGAGATCGTTCTCGCCAAGCAAGACATCCACGGGTCCTTTGAACTGCGGAGAAGGTGCGACGATCGTGCCAAGCGTGAGCAGCTCCCCGAACGTCTGAGTCTGCTTGTTGGCCACTTCCAGATCAAATACTTGGTTGCTGTCAGCAAGATATCGGACTAAAGCAATTGAACAACTCACTCCTGGGATCAAAATTGGGGAAGCGGAAGAATGGGAATTGAATCGCTTGTGGAATAGGTTGGACCAGGTAGCCGTTTGGTAGGCCAGCGAACTTTCCCGAAGCATCGTATCTGGCGATTGTGAGATCGAACGACGCAAGAGCCGTGCCAACGAAGGAGGCAGATGTCGAAGTGCCAGTAAGAATTACGGCATCAAAATCCTGCGGATACTTCGTTGTTACTCCTTGCGTAACGGTTGAGCCGGCAGAATGGCCAACCCCAACAACCCTTTTGAACGAGTAAGGACCTATCTGGGAATTACGGATCATTGTGACAAGGGCGTGTGCGATCTCGACTTGGAGAGGCCCTTGCACGACTTGGAGAGGATCTGGATGCTGTGATTGCCCAACGCCAATCCGGTCATAGGAGAAGGTGGCGTAGCCTGCGGCGACGGCTGCGTCGATATAACTGTACCCCGGCGCGATATCCCAATACGTACTGTCCAGGGTATCTCCGTGAGTCAGAAATTGAACTGTCTGAATCGTCCGTGGGATGCTGGCACTGGATGGAAAGCACAGCTTTCCATAGATGGTGTAGATATCTTTGATTATCCTCTGCCCGCCGTTGACCTTTGCGAAGAGGACAGAATTGTCCTGAAGCAATTCAACAAGAGTTTCCGTAACAACGGATTGGTTGGCAGGCGGGTCCAGGAGAAGTTTGATGTTGTTCGTGACGACGCTGACCTTAAGCCTCTTGGACAAACACTTCGAATTGCCACTAACGGTGGCAGTATCGTCGGGTAGAATCGCACGAGTAGTCGGCGCAATGACTGCTGCGTTCACTCCGGCAAAGGGAGCCGCGACTGAGATCAGACAGTAATGAACAACGAGCATCTTGGAACCAGTACAACACGACGGTGTCGCAAGGGGAAGAGCTATGAAGATGGGGCATCACGTACGGATACCGAGATACTTTATATATAGCATTCTGGGGAAGTTGCTACCTGCAGGGGACCGTAGGGTGACCGCTATGACGTTGGATCAGGTGGCCACGCCAATATTCGGCCCATGGTAGACAATGTCTGCGATCGGATGGCGTTCAACTTAATCGCGACCTTACCGCTATCTGCTCGTGGGGTCTCTTACTAACCCTTGAAGTGGTGTGACCGTGAGAAGACTCGCGATCATCATCTCAAAGTACCACCAATCGAAAAGGCGGATGGGCGCCAGTTCGCCAATGAGCCAACAGTAATGCTGCAGCCCCACCCTAGTCGCGCGAAGTCGCGTGGCTGGTCTGTCAGGGCATGGGCCACCGCGGTCCGTCTCGGACAGACTAACCTCAAGTAGGTCACGTGTCTTTCCAGGAAATCTGGCTCATCACCTTGTCTTCGTCACCCTCGCGACGTCTCCACCATATATCGTGTTATTTGACTGGATGGAGTGCACAAATCGCTGGCTGCTGGTGGAGCTAGCCTGGATAGACAGCAACATGGCGACGACGGAGTCTGTCGTAAACAGTTCGCAAGCTCGCGAGGCGTGGATGGATCTATTCGTTCTAGGTCAGCAGCCGATGACCCATGCTGGGCAGACCTGTACTTATTCTTGTAGTATAGGCAACACGTGATTCCGTCGACCCGGTGGGTATTATGGCCTATCGTAACGACGAGTCGGTAAATTGGCCCGTGGCAATCACCACCTCCATACAAACTAGCAAGAGGCCGAATCTTGGCTCTTGCGGCGAGTTTCCGTACGCTGACCTGTCACATCAAGAGAGTTTGGGCTCGCTTAGCTGACCTTCAAGGAACATGGCGTGCTCATCGCATCAATACAGGCTAGCAACAGTACGTATACACTTTAAATGTAGCTGACATAATCCAGCTGCAAACGCTTTTGGTTGATCAGAAGGCTTGGCATACTTGGCGGACTGAATTTGGTATCTCCAATTGCAGCAGCACAAAGTATTGCTTTTGAAACCCACATGCGACAATTCAGAGATGACCTTGACTGCCAAACGGTCAGGGCTCGTCATACCTGTCTCGAATCTTTCTTCCGTACCTCGCTGTGTCCTGCGCTTCCTCTTAGACTACAATCTTCGTGTGTCCGAGATCGGGACACACCACAGTTTGCATAAAGTACATCCTCTCCTCTTACGGGATCGCCTGCTATGAAAACGAAATTGAAAATGAAATCAGGCATTTGGAAGTACATGTATGCTCACCCCTATGACCTAGGATGGAGTAAAGTATGCCGAGGTAGATAGAGCATCGAAGACCATCTAAACCCCTCAAGCTCGTACGAAAACTATAAAGTACGCCGTCCAGCCAATTGTCATAGGAGACCGCGAACGTTCCCTTGTCCTGTGACACGAAGATCTGGGTCAATGTAACAGCAGCAAAGCATTCGAAGCTGTTAGGTAACGGTGAAGCCGGCAGCAAGATGTTTTGGTCCACGCTGGCATCCTCTGGGTTCGGTATTTCAAGGTTCCATTGTTAGACACTTGCATGAATCCTGAATCCTGAATCCTGGCGGGGTCGGTTTGCCTTCTTTCATGTAGGTTTTAGAGTATGAAGTATATGAATTCTGATACCCGAACTGCATAAATGCCTCACACCATCCCGTTGGCTTTCAGAGCGAATTGGGAGCAGCTGACAATCTGCGGTAGATTGCGTCTGCATGTTCGTGGCTTGGACGCCTGGAGAACGCTCGAATTTGCCTGCTTTTTGCAGGGGATCTGCGACATCCCTTAAGCTTCAGATAGCTAAGCGAGGAGATGCAGAACTACTGTACCCCTCCCACCTTTCATCGCCGCACGCCTGGCTAACTGCTTCCAGCTTGACGTTCGATGCGTCTAGGCAATGCATGCGGCGCAGGGTCTCTGGATGTCCGTGTGGAGATACTTGCAGGACTTGACCACAGGCATTGGATTGAGCGCTTATCGGATCAGGCGAACCAACAGCCCCATGTCGTGCGTACAAGGTGTCTGATAAGGACATGGATGTAGTCACGGAGCCCCTTCCATGATGGCGGAACGCAACTACCGTTACCGAGAGAAATTGAAGCCATTGCAATGCGTCTTGCAGACCTGGAAGCTTTGATGTATGCCAACGACGATGACTGACTCGCGGATTGAGAGGCATGCTCGTACCATACAGCAACGAGCAGCTCCAGTAGCTGGACGATTAAGAATTCCTCTGTAGAGGTGTCGTCCAGCGAGTGGATATGTCCTGGCCAGGCGAGACCAGCAGGGAATATATGCGCTACGAGACCGCAGAACCAAAATGCTTCTTCAAAGAAAAATTGCAAACCCTCCTTTCAACCAGCTGTCTTCCCAGTCGCGCATTCAGAACTTATATCCTCTTAGCTTCACATGCTGACCCACCTAATACTCTTCCGGCGGACCACCCAGTATTTCCATTGTCCCTGCTCGCCTTGAGCGGTGACATCCTTCCAACGACAGGCCTGACTTTGCCGAATAGTCGCTACTCCACACTACAGGAAGCTCCGTTTGACGCATCGAGACATATCCATCCAGACACTCTGGCTCCGTCTCGGTCCTCGCCTTCCGACCATCTCATATCCCAAAACCTTGTCCTTGCTAAATCGCGACCTTCATCCCAACCTCACAGCAATCTACTCCGCCATCGCAACCACCAAGAAAGTGAAAACAGCCCAAGCCTCACGCATTTACCCCCTTGCCAGGACCGAATGTCCCGCAATCAACCGTGACAATCCTTTCCCAGGCCTGCATATCAGCACAAACCAGACTCTGCAAGGACCTCACCAAATAGTCACACCCTGCCATGATTCAAACCTTTTTATAAGAGCATACCACCCCTATATCAACTCCCAGGCTCTACCCCCTCACTCTCGAACCCACCGACCTTTCGAGAGCAATGCCCCACCCACAGCTCCAATCTGTGAGGCCCAGAGTTTCCACAATGGGCGCCATTGCAGCACCGCGAGCTGGCGTTGAGGCTGGTGATCTCTGGGTACTGCATTACCCCAAGAATCCTTTCCTTTCCTCTTTTCCACACAATCTTTCACGCGATTTGGAGAACGGCGGTCGGCTGGAACACTCGATGAGTATTGGGAAGGTATATTGAGCGTGTTTGTGAGTGTGGTTTTAGTCACTGATTTCTTTGATGGTAAGTCTGTTCCCGCTGTCATGTCGTGAAAAAATTAGGGGTGTTTTTGGACGCTCAGGACCTGATGAGTGAGGGTCGAACATCTTGGTTAAGTATATCATTGGGGACGGAGATATTGCTTAGCGTATGTTAGTTGCTGCTTGCGTCAGAGACTTCGCAGTGTAAAGTGGCAGCAAGTGGAAGAGTGGTACAGAGATGATGAGAGCGCATTGGAGACTCTAGGAACAAATGTACAGAGAGCAGCGGCGAAGGACAGGTGGGAGATGGTTGGATAATTGTGTCATTATCCCGCCACTTGCCGTTCTCACTCTCCAACCCTCATAGGGTCAAACCGCCCCCGTAGCACATAAACATGATATCTAGCCTCTCGATCTAGACGGTGGGTACTTCGAATGCCCTGGGGAATCATGCAACGACGCCAAAAGATGAAAACAGCATTCGAACAACCTCACCCGCTCTCACCAAGCTATCGGTGATGTGACCCATTAGTCTGAAGCTCAGCTGCTACCGTCGCCGCTTCTGCAGCGTACTGATCAGCTTCGACACACACGTTTCGGAGAGTCTCCTGTTCTTCGGGAGCGAGGATTTTGGTAAGGTTTTCGTAGAGCTCGGGTTGGTCTTGTTGGAGTTCTATCCCTCGTCAGACAGTACTTAGGAAGCTTAAGGTAGGGCATCAGAGAATGGTCCACGTACTCATGAGGCTGCTCTTGAACAATCCATAAGGCTCAATCCTGTCCAATGGCGATTCCAGCATGCTCTCTTCTTCCAGCTCCTCGTCGTCAGAGATGGCGGCGGTGAACTTCTGGGCCTGCTTTGGGTTCAGCTGACGTTTGTTATTGAGGATGAGGGGCCTACCTCTTCTTGAAGAAACTCCAAGTACGCCGCGCTCTCATCCTTTACATCTCCCTCGCCTTCGCCCTCGTCGAGATCATTCGTCCATGCCGCATCTTCGATCTCCCATGTAGCCGTTTCGTCTTCGTCGTCATCATCGTCTTCGTCAAGGGTGAAGTCGCTTTCCTTGGTGG